>ENA-ORBV01002304-ORBV01002304.1-microbial-mat-metagenome-genome-assembly--contig:-NODE-2304-length-40589-cov-13.714998_pt1 | contig 40589 bp, 44 predicted proteins | sample MGYA00237777_ERZ505514 | MGnify/ENA primary metagenome ERZ505514 (study PRJEB26160, sample SAMN06269048) | microbial mat metagenome | isolation source: Oligotrophic lake microbial mat | place... | reverse complement strand
CCGCGAAGGTGGGCACGTCCGGCAGCGCGGGGAAGCGTTTTGCGCTCGTCACCGCGAGCACGCGCAGCCTGCCGCTGGTCACGTGGACGAGGCCCGAGGCGGAACTTGAGATCGCCGCGTCGACCTGGTTGCCGATGGCATCCTGCAGCGCCGGCGCCGAGCCTTTGTATGGAATGTGGTTGAACTTCACGCCCGCCTGGTTCTCGAGGATCACGCCGAGCAGGTGGGTGAGCGACCCCGCGCCCGCGTTGCCGATGGTGATGGCGCCGGGCTTCGCCTTGGCCGATGCAATCAGTTCCGCCATCGTCTTCGCGCGCTGCAGCGGGGTGAAAAAGAGCTGAGGCGAGGTGCCGACGATCGCGATCGGGGTGAACTCCTTGATCGGGTCGTAGGCGAGCTTCGGGATGACCGTGGCATTAACGAGGAACGGATTGTCGGCGAGCAGCAGCTGGTAGCCGTCCGCCGTCGCTTTGGCGACGTGGCTCGTGCCGATGATGGTGCTGGCGCCGGGCCGGTTGAAGATCACCACCGACTGCTTCAGAGATTCCTGCAGCTTGGCCCCGATCAGCCGGGCGATGACGTCGGAACTGCCCCCGGGCGGGTACGGCACGGTGATCTCGACCGGCTTGGTGGGCCAGGTCTGGGCGTGGGCGGCCGCGGCGACGGTGAGCACAAGAGCGGCGATGGAGCGGGCTGCGAAACGCATATCAATCTCCTGGGAAGAAATGGCGAGGATACGTCTACTCTTAAACGATGGGAAAACCAATCTCGCTCTTCTGATACATCCGACCCACCGTGGTGGTTGCGCATCGATTCTAAACGATAGGAAAACCAATCCCGCTCTTCCGATGCATCCGGCCCACCGCGGCGGTTGCGCATCGATTCTGGGCTCGCAGTTCTTGTGGCGCAGGAGCCGCTCCATTCACTGCGCCAGCCACTTCGCCCCGGGCATCACCTGGAAGTTGCCGAGGAGGGGAAGGGACCGCGCTCTTCCCTCGCAGGCCCAGGTGCATCTTGGAGCGGTAGAGGACGGGCACGCGCAGGCGAGCGTTGAAATATCGTGGTCACGCCCCGGCGGATGAAGTTGTCGTTGGGTGGGAACTGGAAGATCGCGGCTGAGAATTGAAAGGCTTGGATGCAGGGCAGCCACGCCCGCCAGCGAAAGCCATGTGGTGGCATTTCTGATACCATTTACTTTGTGCTGATCGTAGTCGATACCAATGTCTTCGTGGCCGCCTGCCTAGGTACCGGCGCATCGAATACGATCATAGAGGCCTGTCTGCGCGCCGAGCACGTCCCGCTCATGGGCTCGGCGTTAATGACCGAATACGAGGATGTCTTGAGCCGCGAGAAGCTGTTTCAAAAATGCAGGCTGAGCGCAAATGAGCGGAAAGAGTTGCTCGATATCTTCCTGGCCGCGTGTCGCTGGACGCGCATCTATTTCGGTTGGCGCCCCAATCTTCCGGACGAAGGCGACAACCACCTGGTGGAGCTCGCGGTGGCCGGTGGGGCTGCTCGCATCGTGACGCACAACCTTCGCGACCTTCGCGGCATGGAGTTGAAGTTTCCCGATCTTGTGGCGCTGACGCCTGGGCAATTTCTGAAAGAGGTGAAATCATGAGCGCATTGACTATTCGGCTCGCTGACGAAAAATACCAGCGCCTGAAGGATCTCTCCCGCCGCCGTCGTATCAGCGTCAATCGCCTGATCGACGAAATGACCACGCTGATGCTGGCGGAATTCGACGCCGAGACACGCTTCCTGCTGCGCGCCGAGCATGGGCGGAAAAAGACGGCGCGCGGCCTTAAACTTCTGCAAAAGGCCAGGAGCGGCCAGGCCAGCTGACCGGTGACATTCGAATGACGCAGCTTCGCAGGGCAACCCATGACCCGCCCGTCGTTTTTGTGACGCAGTGCGGTAAACTTTGCCGTTATGACGACCGCTTCGCATTCCACCGCTTCGCATTCCAACTTCATCCGCAGCATCGTCGAGCATGACCTCGCGGCGGGCAAGTACGCCCTCCGCCAGGACTGGGCGAAGATCCGCACGCGTTTCCCTCCGGAACCCAACGGCTACCTGCATTACGGGCACGCCAAGAGCATCTGCCTCAACTTCGGCCTCGCACGCGACTACGGCGGGGTGTGCCACCTGCGCTTCGACGACACCAATCCCACCAGGGAAGAGCAGGAGTACGTCGACTCGATCATCGACGCGGTGCACTGGCTCGGCTTCACGTGGGAAGGCAACGGCACGAGTCACCAGTTCTTCGCCTCCGATTATTTCGAGAAGCTCTACGCACTTGCCGAGCACCTCGTGTCGCGCGGCCTCGCCTATGTCGACAGCCAGAGCGCGGAGGAAGTGCGCGCCAGCCGCGGCACGCTGACGCAGGGCGGGCGCAACAGCCCTTTCCGCGACCGCTCGGTGCCCGAGAACCTGCGCCTGCTGCGCGAGATGCGCGAGGGCAAGCATGCGGACGGCGCGCACGTGCTGCGCGCCAGGATCGACATGGCCTCGCCGAACATCAACCTGCGCGATCCCGCGATGTACCGCATCCGGCATGCACACCATCACCGCACCGGCGAGGCGTGGCGCATCTACCCGACCTACGACTGGGCGCACGGCGTGTCGGATGCGATCGAGAACATCACGCATTCGGTCTGCACGCTGGAATTCCAGGACCATCGCCCGCTCTACGACTGGTTCAACGAGCGGCTCGCCGAGGGCGGGCAGTTCGAGCGCCCGCTGCCGCAGCAGATCGAGTTCGCGCGCCTCAACTTGACGTATGTCGTGCTTTCCAAGCGCAAGCTCATCCAGCTCGTGGAGGACAAGCACGTCGATGGCTGGGACGATCCGCGCCTCGCCACGCTGGTCGGCGCGCGCCGTCGCGGCTACACGCCCGAAGGCTTCCGCCTGTTCTGCGAGCGCATCGGCGTGGCCAAGGCCGATTCGTGGATCGACCTCTCGGTGCTCGAGGACTGCATGCGCGAGCACCTCAACGAGGTTGCGCCGCGCCGCATCGCGGTGCTCGACCCGCTCAAGCTGGTGATCGAAAACTATCCCGAAGGCAAGGAAGAGCTCTGCCAGGCGCCGAACCATCCGCAGAAGCCCGAGCTGGGAAAGCGCCCGCTGCCTTTCTCGAAGGCGCTCTGGATCGAGCGCGAGGACTATGCCCAGACGCCGCCCAAGGGGTACTTCCGCCTCTTCCCCGGCAACAAGGTGCGGCTGCGCTACGGCTTCGTGCTCGAATGCATCGGCTACGACCCGGCCAGCGACACGGTCAGCTGCAAATACTTCGAAGATTCCAAATCGGGCACGCCCGGCGCCGACACGTACAAGGTCAAGGGCAATATCCACTGGCTTTCGGCCAGGCATTCGCATGCGGCCGAGGTGAGGCTCTACGACCGGCTCTTCAAGGCGCCGCACCCGGGCGCGGGCGACAGCGACTTCATCAAGGACCTGAACCCGGATTCCAAGAAAGTGATCACCGCCCAGCTCGAACCGGCGCTAGCCGACGCGAAGCCCGAGGAGCACTTCCAGTTCGAGCGGCACGGCTATTTCGTAGCCGACCGAGTGGACTCGAAGACCGGCGCGCCGGTCTTCAACCGCGCGGTCACGCTGCGCGACTCGTGGGCGAAGAAATAGCCCGCGGCCCTCCCTGGCCGCGCATTCCTCCTCACCCAGGACAATGTTTCACGTTGGACCATCGCCCGGAAAACGACCCGCCCAGCCGGGCTGGTTTATGATCCCGTCCAGAGGCGGGACGCCAACACCACTGCGCCGCCCCCGAACCGCACAAGGCGAGCGAGCAAGCCATGGTCCTGAACCTGTCGTACTTCCTGCTCCTGATCATCGAGGGCTGCGTCGGCAACACCGGCGCGGGCCAGATGTGCAACGGGCAGAATTTCAGCATACGCGTGCCCTACGAGACGCTCGATCAGTGCGAGACGGCGAGCCGGCGCGTCATGGTGCCCGGCGGGTTCCAGAAGCATGTGCGCGGCGTGTGCATGGCGGTGCCGAACACGCCTCCGACCCCGGGGTCGGCCGCGCAGGCGCCCGCGAAGTAACCCGCTCCGCACCCGCCCGCGGCGCCCTCCGCGGGCACTTTTACATCCATTGCATTCCGAAGAACGGCTTCCACAGCCGTCTGCAGGCCGGTTGATATGTCAAATCAGGCAAGCACCGCTGCTTCCCCCGATTCGGGGATCGAGTCTGCCTATGCGTGGCGGCGGCTCGTGGCCGCGGTCCTGCTCATGGGGTTGGGCGGATGCGGGATGTACACCGTCACGGTCGTCCTCCCGCTGATCCAGGCGGAGTTCGGCGTCACGCGCGCCGACGCGTCGCTGCCTTACACGGCGACGATGGTGGGCTTTACGATCGGCGGGATCATCATGGGCCGCTTCTCGGACCGCTTCGGGGTCATGCGCCCGATCATGGCGAGCGCCCTCTTTCTCGGTGGCGGGCTCGCGCTCGCGGCCCATGTGACGAGCCTGTGGCAGTTCGTCGTCATCCACGGGATCATCATCGGCTTCCTCGGCACCTCCTCGACCTTCGGGCCGCTGGTGGCCGACCTTTCGCACTGGTTCACCCGGCGCCGCGGCCTCGCGGTGGCGATCTGCGTGAGCGGCAACTACCTAGGCGGCACTTTCTGGCCGCCGGTCATGCAGGCGTTGTTCGATGCCTACGGCTGGCGCAACGCTTACCTGATCGCTGGTGCGTTCTGCGTCCTTGCCATGCTGCCGCTGGCCTGGGTGCTGCGCCGAGCGTCGCCGATCGGCGGGGTCGAGACGGATGCGGCGCCCGCCGCGCCGATTTCGCCAATGCCGCTGGGGATGCGGCCCTCGACGCTGCAGGTGCTGATCGTGATCGCCGGCATCGCCTGCTGCGTGGCGATGTCGATGCCGCAGGTGCATATCGTCGCCTACTGCGGCGACCTCGGATTTGCCGCACAGCGCGGCGCGGAAATGCTCTCGATCATGCTCGGCTTCGGCATCATCAGCCGCATGGCCTCGGGGTGGATCGCCGACCGCATCGGGGCGCTACGCACGCTGCTGCTCGGTTCGGTGATGCAGCTCATCGCATTGTCGCTTTTCCTGCCTTTCAACAGCCTCTTCGGCCTTTACCTGGTCTCGGCCTTCTTCGGGTTGGTGCAGGGCGGGATCGTGCCGATGTACGCCCTGATCGTGCGCGACTATTTTCCCGCATCGCAGGCCGGCGCGCGCGTGAGCCTGGTGCTCATGGCGACGGTGTTCGGCATGGCGATCGGCGGATGGCTCACCGGCGTGATCTTCGACTGGACGGGCTCCTACCAGGCCGCGTTCCTGCACGGCATCGGATGGAACGTGCTCAACGTCGCGATCGCGCTGCTGATGCTGCAGCGCTCGACTCGTCCGTTCAGGTTCCGGACGGCCGCGAGCACGGCGGCTTGAGCGCGGGACTCCAAGCGGGAGCCGCTCTCTCCCGTAAAATGCCGCGCATGACCGCGCAGCCCCAACCGACGCCCCCGCCGCCCGAAATCGGGTTCGGCACCCTCTCCGACCTGGTCCGCGCCCATGCCCGGCGGCAACCCGACCGGCCGGCGCTGGTCCAGGAGGACGGGTCCCTCTCCTATGCGGGCCTGGATGCCCTCATGGACCGGGTCGCTGCCGCATTACACCGGGACGGCCTGCGGGCGCGCGACTCGATCACCGTTTGCGCCGGCACCTCCATTGAATACGCGGCCTTGTTCCTGGGCGCCCTGCGCGCCGGCGTGGTGGTTGCGCCGCTGGCCCCCTCCTGCACGGCGCAGGAACTGGCCGGCATGGCGGCCGATTCGGGCGCAAAGCTCATTTTCCTGGATGCGGCAGTGGCGAAGGCCCTCGAGCCCGTGGCCGACGGGATCTCCGCCCGGCGCCTCGCATTGGACGAGTCAGCCGCAGGCGCTTCATTCAAGGCTTGGCTGGCGCCCGCGGGCGCAACGCCCGTCCCGGTGGAAGTCGAACCGGGCTGGGCCTTCAACATCATCTATTCGTCCGGCACCACCGGGACGCCCAAAGGCATCGTGCAGTCGCATGCCATGCGATGGAGCCATATCCAGCGCGCGGCGGCCTACGGCTACGATTCGCAGAGCGTGACGCTGCTGGCCACGCCGCTGTATTCGAATACCACGCTGGTGTCCTTCTTCCCGACCCTGGGGCACGGCGGCACCGTGGTGCTCATGGGCAAGTTCGACGCCGCAAACTATCTCGCGCTGGCGGCCAAGCACCGCGCGACCCACACCATGCTGGTGCCGGTCCAGTACCACCGGCTCATGGCCCTGCCGGCATTCGATTCCTTCGACCTGGCCTCGTTCCGCATGAAGTTCTCGACCAGCGCGCCTTTTCAGTCCGCGCTCAAGGCCGACGTGCTCGAGCGCTGGCCCGGGGGCCTGGTCGAGTTCTACGGCATGACCGAGGGCGGCGGCACTTGCATCCTCAGCGCGCACGAGCATCCGTCCAAGCTCCACACCGTCGGCCCGCCGGCCGAAGGCCATGACATCCGCCTCATCGACGAAAACGGCGTCGAAGTCCCGCACGGCCAGAAGGGCGCGACGGGCGAGGTGGTCGGCCATTCCGCGGGAATGATGAGCGGCTATCACGACAAGCCCGAGAAGACCGCCGAAGCCGAGTGGTACTCGCCGGAGGGCAAGCGCTTCATCCGCACCGGCGACGTGGGCCGCTTCGACGAGGACGGCTTCCTCGTCCTCATGGACCGCAAGAAGGACATGATCATCTCCGGCGGCTTCAACATCTACCCCAGCGATCTGGAAGAGGTGCTGCGCGGGCATCCGCAGGTCTCGGACTGCGCCGTGGTCGGCGTGCCCTCCGAGCAGTGGGGCGAGACGCCGGTGGCTTTCGTGGTGCCGAAGGACGAAGGGCAGGTCACCTCCGAAGCCCTGCGCGAGTGGACCAATGCGCGCGTCAACAAGATCCAGCGCCTCGCCGCGGTGGAACTGATCGAGCACCTTCCCCGCAGCGCAATCGGCAAGATCCTCAAGCGCGAACTGCGCGACACTTATCTTCCGAACTCGCCCGAAAGCCCCACCTTGAGCATCCGATGAACATCCTGACCGAAGACGACGAACTCAGTTCCGTGCACCACACGCCGCAGTCGAACCTCGCGTGGTCGGCCGCGGTGCTCGCGCTGATCCTTGCGATCGCAGACGCGATCGCGGGCCTGTTCGCGGGCATCGGCTACCGGCTCGACCTGTGGGACTACCGCAACGGCATCGGCGCATTGCCGTACGTCTTCTGGGTGGCGGTCGCGACCGTGGTCATTGCGGTGCTCTCGTTCATCGCGGGCCTCGCGCTCGGCCGCCGGGGCGCGATGGTGCTCGGGACCGTCGCTTTCCTCATCGCGGGCATCACCGCCTACATCCCATGGAGCCTGCGCCAGGTCGCGCGCACGGTGCCGCCGATCCATGACATCACCACCGATGTGGACAATCCACCGCAGTACGTGCGCATCGGGACGATGCGCAAGAAGACCGACCATCCCGTCACTTACGCCGGCCCGGAAGTGGCCGCGCAGCAGAAGAAAGGCTATCCCGAAATCGGGCCGATCCTGCTCAAGGCGCCCCCCGACAAGGTGTTCGAAGCCTCCAAGGTGGTGCTGAAGTCCATGGGCCTGGAGATCATCGACGCCGAGCCGATCCAGGGCCGCATCGAGGCCACCGACCGGTCGCTGCTCTTCGGCTTCGAGGACGACGTGGTCCTGCGCATCGTGCCCGGCACTGACGGCACCACCAAAGTGGATGTGCGATCGAAGTCGCGCGTGGGTCGAAGCGACCTCGGCATCAACGCCACGCGCGTGCGCGAGTTTGCCAGTGCGCTGCGCAGGAAGGTCGCCTGACTTCTGTGTGAACCCGAGCACAGACCCACTGTGCCGCAACGAACACCATCTCCGGTGGCAGGTGCGAGCCTGCAAGGCATCTTTCCGTTTAACAGAATGCGAGGAGACGCACACATGATCAAGAAGACACTGGCCGCCGTTCTGGCGGTCGCAGCACTGGGCGCGGCCATTCCCGCCTACTCCGCGGTGGTCATCGTCAGGCAAGCGCCGCCCCCGGCGCGCGAAGAAGTGGCCCCGGCCGCTCGCCCCGGCCATGTCTGGCGCACAGGGCACTGGGATTGGCGTGGCAACAAGCACGTCTGGGTGAAGGGCAACTGGGTCAAGGCTCGCCGCGGCTATAACTACGTGCAGCCTGCCTGGGTCGAGGACAACGGCCGCTGGAAGATGAACCGTGGCGCCTGGCGCCGCGGGGATGCCGACGGCGACGGGGTCCGGAACAAGGACGACCGCCGCCCGAACAACCCGAACCGCAGCTAGAAAGTCGTACTTTATGTTTCGGACGGCCGCTCTGGGAGCGGTCCTCCGGGCAGTTTGTTTTCCGTTAAAGGCAAAGAACTACACGCAGGCCCGCGCCAGCGGATCGGCGTTTTGCTTTACGGGTGGAGCTGGCCGCGGATCTCGCCGCCCTTGTTCGCCGGCGTGTGCACGTTGACGTAAGTGTTGCCGGCCCTGAAGGCTTCGTACTGCGCGTCGGTGAACCTCGAGCCCGCGGGGAGCGACCAGACGTTGTCCGATGTCTTGACCATGCCCACCGCGATCGGGCCGTTCTGGCCGCGCGCGCCGGTGTGGATGTGGGCCGCCATCGCCGTCGGCAGGTTGGTGGTCGTGACGCTTCCGCTCACCATCTTGTCCGCGGTCACGTTGATCGTTCCCGCCCCACGCGCCGTGGTGGTCACCGGTGGTACCTCTTCGCCGCCCGACAGCTGGACGTTGACCATGTGATGCGTGTGCATCATGGATTTCATTTCCGCGCAGCCCGCGAACGCCAGCGCCGCGATGCTCATGCCGGCAACGAGCGCCTGCCTCACGAATCGAGTCTTATGCATTGTTTCCTCCTTGTGTTGTGTGCCTGGAGGCGGGCGCGAAGGCGCCCGCCGCACCCAAACTTAGGCTGCGGCAGGCCCAGCGTATGTACGCCAGCGCACTTTCTCGCTTGGGCGTCAGGTTGCCCGGGGCGGTCGGCGGTTCGCGAGCCACTGACAACGCATCTCTGATTCACGTACACACTGCAGCGGCATTGCGTCCGCAAAATCGTTATTTCGCGCACAGACCCCGCGCTCTGCGTCGCAGAGACTGGCCCCATCGCAATCCCACCAATGGAGTCCAAAACATGAAAAAGATCGTTGCTGCACTCGCCGCCGCTGGCGGCCTGCTCGCCGGTTGCGTGGCGGTCGAGCCGATCGGCTACTCGACCTACGGGACGGGCCCGACGCACTTCGACAACAACACGTATTCGTCATCGCGCGGCTACCGCGACCGCGACCGTGACGGTGTCCCGAATCGCTGGGATGCGCGCCCGAACAACCCTTACCGCTACTAGCCGGGCACTGCACCGGCCCGCTGAACGGCAGGCCGCCATTTTTACCCAAAACCAAACCACAGAGAGGCAACATAAAATGAACAGCATCGTCTACATCGTCGGTCTCATCGTCATCGTAGTGGCAATCCTGTCGTTCTTCGGCCTGCGCTGAGGGAACGCGAATGCAGCTTGGCGGACAACAAGCCAGCGGGAACGTAGAAGACCGCCGGGGTATGGGCGTCGGCGGGGGCCTCGGGTTGGGCGGTGTAGTCGTGGCAGTCATCGCCTATTTCCTTGGCTTCGATCCCGGCACCGCGATCAACGTCGGGCAGCAGGTGTCCAACCGCTCGGAGTCCAGCATGCCCGCGCAGAAAGGCGCGCCGGGCGACGAGACGGGGCAGTTCGTCTCCAAAGTGCTCGGCAGCACCGAAACCGTGTGGACCGGGATCTTCAAGCAGTCGAACGCGCAGTACCGCCCGCCTACGCTGGTGCTCTATGACGGCCAAGTGAAGTCGGCCTGCGGCATGGGGCAGTCGGCGATGGGTCCGTTTTACTGCCCGAACGACGAAAAGCTTTATCTCGACACCTCTTTTTTCCGCGACCTGCAGGCAAGGCATAAGGCACCCGGTGACTTCGCGCAGGCTTACGTAATCGCGCACGAAGTCGCGCACCACGTTCAAAAGGTCACCGGCGTGTTCGATCGCATGGACGCCAGGCGAGGTCCCGGAAAGGGCGTCGACAGCGTGGCGGTGCGCATGGAATTGCAGGCCGACTGCTATGCCGGCGTTTGGGGACATCATGCAGGTGTGATGAACCAGCTCGATGCGAACGATGCGGCCGAAGCACTGGCCGCTGCGACAGCGATCGGCGACGACCGCCTGCAGAAGCAGACGCAGGGGCGGGTGGTGCCGGAATCGTTTACCCATGGCACTTCCGAGCAGCGCGTGCGCTGGTTCAAGCGCGGGCTGGATTCGGGCAAGCCGCGGGACTGCGACACCTTCGCAACCACCTCGCTTTAACGCTTGGAGGACACCTTAGAGGACACGCAGGGGCCTGTCTCCTCCTTCTCCTATTACACTGGAGGGATAAGAAAACTTCCCCTCATCATGAATCCGACGCTCAACCTCAAGTTCCGCAAGATGCTCGAAGCCCGCCAGGCCACCCTGCTCCCGGGCGCCGCGAATGCGCTGGCCGCGCGAGCGATCGAGGACGCCGGCTTCGACGCGATCTACATCACCGGCGCAGGCATCGCCAACACCTTCCTCGGCATGCCCGACATCGGCCTCACCACGCTGACCGAAGTGGCCTCGCACGTCGCGGCGATCCGCGACGCGGTCGAGCTCCCGCTGGTTGTCGACGGCGACACGGGCTTTGGCAACGCGCTCAACATGGCGCGCACGATCCGCGTGCTCGAGCGCTCGGGCGCGAGCGCGATCCAGATCGAGGACCAGGACTTCCCCAAGCGCTGCGGCCATTTCTCCGGCAAGGCGGTCATCGACGCGGCCGAGATGGTGCAGAAGATCAAGGCCGCGGTGGATGCGCGCACCGACCCGAACTTCACCATCATCGCGCGCACCGATTCACGCGCGGTCGAAGGCTTCGAGGCGGCCGTCGAGCGGCTTGCGAAGTACCACGAGGCCGGCGCGGAGGCGACTTTTCTGGAGGCGCCGGTGAGCCTGGAGGAAATCCGCAAGATCCCCAAGGTCGTGCCGGGCCTCGCCATCCTCAACATCGTGTTTGGCGGCAAGACCCCGATGCCCGAGCAGGAGGAGCTCAAGGCGCTCGGCTTCAGCGGGGTGCTCTATGCGAACACCGCGTTGCAGGCGGCGCTTGCCGGCATGCAGCAGGCCCTCACGCACCTCAAGAGGCAAGGCTCCCTCAAGGGCGCGGAAAAAATGCTCGCCGGGTTTGCCGAGCGCCAGAAGGCGGTCAACAAGGACGTCTTCGACGCGCTCGAAGCGAAGTACGCGGTGCCGGAAAAGAAAGAACCCCGATGAAAGATTCTGGCAAGGCGCGTTGAGCGCCGTCGGTCGCCGCCAGTTTCTGATCGGTGCAGGCGCGCTCGCCTCCTCGTCGCTGCTCCGTGCACAGAATCCGGGGACGGTGCGCCGGATCGCCCTGCTGATGGGGACGGCGAAGGGCACCTCGAAGGACTCTCACGGGAATGCCCAGGCTTCAGCATTGCGCGATGCACTACGGCAGCTGGGCTGGATCGAAGGCCGAAACCTGCGGATCGAATACCGCTGGGGTGAAGGGGACGCGAAGCTGATGCGTTCACAGGCCGAAGAACTTGTCGCTGGCCGCCCCGAAATCATCCTTGCGCAAACTGCAACCGCCCTGCGGGAGGTGCAGCGCGCGGCTGGCGCGATACCGATCGTCTTCTGGACCGTCTCGGATCCGGTCGGCAATAAATTCGTTTCGAACTTGTCGCGGCCCGGCGGCAACACGACCGGCTTCAGCCTGTTCGAGTACGAGATGGGCGGCAAGTGGCTGCAGCTCCTCAAGGAGGTCACGCCGCGGCTGCGGCGCGTTTTCCTGCTGATGAGCGTGCGCAACCCGAACTGGCCGGGATGGCGCCGCGCCATCGAGTTGGCCGCGCCCTCGCTGGGATTGCAGGTCGAGCACATCGAGCTGACCGATGTGGCGCAGATCGGGGCGGCGGTTTCCGCGTTTGCGCAAAAGCCCAACGGCGGCCTGGTCGTCCTGCCCGACCCGTTCCTGTCGCCGCAACGCGAAGCGATCGTGATGCTGGCTGCAAAGCATCGCCTGCCGGCAATCTACGGGCCGAGCGCATATACCCAGGCGGGCGGCCTCATTTCCTACGGCATCGACTCGGTCGACCTGGCCAGGCGAGCCGCAAGCTACGTGGATCGCATCCTCAAAGGCGAAAAGCCCGGCGACCTTCCCATCCAGAAGCCGACGAAATTCGAACTGGAGATCAATCTGGGAGCGGCGAAGGCACTTGGCTTGCAGATCCCCCAGTCGGTCCTTTTGCGCGCGGATCGCGTAATAGAATGAGCAGTTGGTTACCATGACCGGGCCACTTCAGAGGGAGTCCTGATATGCCGCGTCAAGTGCCCCTGCCTTCGGCGGCGAAACGCGCCGTGCCCGTCGCAAAGAACGTAAGCGTCTATGACGCCGACACCCTCGCCTGGCACACCGCGGGCAAGACCGGCCTCTCGCTCAAGCCCGTGCGCGAAGATCGCGAGAAGGGCCGCTTCCTCGGGCTGGTCGGCTTCGAGCCGATGACGCGCAGCGGACTGCACCAGCACTTGGGCGTAGCCACCAGCTTTGTGCTCGATGGCAGCCTCACCGACTACCAGGGTCCGATCAAGCTCCACCAGGCGGGCATCAACCTCAAGGGCGCCACGCACGACGCGATCTCGTATCAACGCTCACTGCTGATGTCGAGGCTGGAAGCCCCCGTGATCTATCCGGAGGCAACTGACCGCGACTACGCGCTGCACACCGGCCCGCGCTTCGGCTCGATCCGCAACCCGAATCCCGAGTGCGAGCCGGACATCAACGTGACCGTCGATGCGCTGGCGCCGCTGGCCACCGGAATCGGCGGCATGACGCGCAGGATGATCTTCGACTACTCGCGCTCGAGCGGCGAGCATCGCTATGTGCAGGTCGGCATGATCCCGGGCTCGAAGACGCCGGCGTTCATTACCAGCGCGCTGCTCGAGCTCTGGGTGCGCGCAGGCGACCTGCGGATTGCAGACAAGGCGGCCTACGCCAACTGCTTCGTGATCGTCGAGCCGGGCAGCACCGTCTCGATCGAAAGCGATTTCGGCGCTGCCTTCCACGCGTGGTCCGAAGGGCCGGTGGAGTGGGCCGACGGCGCAGGGAGTCCGGACCCATTCGGTTTCTAGACTGCGCGCGCCCTCACCCGCGGCGCGATTGCCGTGACTGCGTCGCCGTGACCGCGCAACTCACCGTCGACGACGCGATCCGGCTCGGGGCCGCTAGTCGACGACCACGCCCGCGCGCTTGATCACCGGCGCGAACTTCGCGGTCTCGGTCTTGATGAAGTTGAGGAAATCCTCGGGCGTGCCTTCTACCATCGTCGCGCCGCGAGATTCGAGCACCTCGCGCAGCTTGGGGTCGCGCGAGGACTTGTTCAAAGCGGCGTTCAGCTTGAGGATCGATTCGCGCGGCGTGCCGGCGCGGGCGACCAGCCCGAAGAAGGACACGATCTCATAACCCTTGAGGCCGATCTCGTCCATGGTCGGCACATCGGGCAGCACGTTCACGCGCTTGAGGCTGGTGACCGCGAGCGCGCGCACGCGGCCGGCCTTGATCAGCGGCACCTGCGGCGGGATGTTGTCGATCATCATCTGGATCTCGTTGCCGAGCAGCGCGGGGATCGCCGGACCGGCGCCGCGGAACGGGATGTGGACGATGAAGGTATTCGTCATCGTCTTGAAAAGCTCGCTCGAGAGCTGCGGCGAAGTCCCGTAACCGGGCGACCCGTAGTTGAGGCGGCCCGGATTCTTCTTCGCGTAGGCGATGAACTCCTGCGCCGTCTTCACCGGCAGCGTCATGTTCACGACGAGCACGTTGGGCACGGACCCGTACTGGCCGACATACGCGAAATCCTCGATCGGCCGGTAGTTGAGCTTGCGATACAGCGTCGGGCTGATCGCAAGCGACGGGTTGGCGAGCAGCAGCGTATAACCGTCGGGCGCCGCGCGGGCCACCATCTCGGCGCCGACGTTGCCGCCCGCACCGGCGTGGTTCTCGACCACCACGGGCTGCCCGAGCTCGGCCTGGAACGGCGGCTGCAGCGCGCGCGCGACCAGGTCGATCAGCCCGCCCGGCGGGTAGGGAACGATGATGGTGACCGGACGCGAAGGGAAGGCCTGTGCGAAAGCCTGGGGAGCAATGCACAGCCCGGCCGCGGCCAGGAGCGCGCAAAGGTACGACGAGAAGCGACCGATCATGTCCTGCCTCCTTTTTATGAACTCATGTGGCGGCCTCTCCGGCCGCTCGCCGCCAATATACTCGATGCCCATGCGCCTTGCCGCCCTCGCCTTCATCTTCGCTGTCTGCGCCGCTGCGTCCGCGTCGGAGCCGCTGCCCTTCATCGACTCGCACGTCCACCTCAACGACGAAGCGATGCAGCTCGAGCTCATGCGCCGTCACGGCGTGGAGCGCGCGGTGATCTTCTGGGGACGCAACAGCGACAACGACACGATTGCAGAAGCAGTGCGCCGCCACCCCGAGCGCTTCATCGGCTTTGCGTCGGTCTCGCCGGAGCGTCGCGCCTACCGCGGCGCGTGGGATTCGAACGACCTGTCGCTCATCAAGGCGCTCGACGACCTGCTCGCCTCGGGGCGCTTTCGCGGCATCGGCGAAATTTCAGTGACGCACTTTCCATCGCCCGGCCTGCCCGAGGCGGACTACGACCCCTCCGGGCCGATGATGGAGGCCATCATGGAACTAGCGCGCAAGCACCGCGTGCCAGTGATGGTGCACGTCGAGTCGACACGCATGCGGGAGCTGTCGGCGCTGCTCGCGAAATTTCCGGACGTCGCGGTGATCTGGGCGCACGGCGGCTACACGCCGCTTTTCATCGCCCGTCGCATGCTCGAGGCGCATCCGAACCTGTACTACGAGCTCAGCGCGCGGACCTGGCCGGTCCACCCGCGCTCTCCGGACTACACGATCCTCAGGGACGGAATCAACGTGTGGCCACAGTGGCTGGCGCTGATCGAAGCAATGCCGGAGCGCTTCCTGGTCGGCACCGACGCGAGCCATCGCTCGGCTGAGAGCGAGGAGATGAAGCACTCGAGCGTGCAGAACTTCCTGCGGCAGTTGAGCATCGCGACACGCGAGCGGGTTGCGCGCGCGAACCTGCTCGGACTGATCGGACCGGTCCCGGCCGCGAGTCGGTGAATGCTGCCATTTTCTGCATGGATACCGGGCCACTACTGTGTCCGCGGGGGATATGTTGCCATCGTCCGGTTCGACTTCCATCATTCTTGACCAGCGCGACGATTGTTCCGGTGTCAACGAATATGCGGGCCACGAAACGCCTTGCGGGCGAGCTCGCGCGCATTCTCCGACTGGATTGCCGCAGTACCTTTCTCCGGGATCAGGTCCACTGCCAGGGACCAGGCGCTCGCACCGCCCGAGGCCGCATCGAGATACTGGTCCAGCGCCCTTGCGATGGCCTCGGAACGAGTGACCTCGCGTTTCGCGCAGTAGTCCACGAGCTTTTTCTCTACTCTCGGCGGGAGCCGCACGTTGATAGAAGTGACCATGTCCGGCAGCGTATCACCTGTGAAAGCAGAAGCAATACACCGAGGCCCGAGTGGCACCTATCGCGGCGGGAAGAACCGAAAGCCGGCCGCGCGATATGGGGAGCCGCGCGGCGCGCGATCACCGGCGTACGGCACCAACCTGGGCAGCGCTGCAGCCGCCTGTGCTGGCGACAGGCCGCGGTTCAGCATCAGGTCCAGGTACGTGAACTCCAGCAGCGCGCTCGCACCCCAGTCCACGCTCGTTGTGTAGCCCGAAATCGGCCATCGCTTGCCGCGCAACGCTTTGTGCCCGTCGGCGCCGACAAGGCACGACGAGAAATGCAGCAGCTTCAGGTTCTCGGCGTCGCCGAGACTTTCGATGACGCGGCGCGTGTCGACCAGCTCGCCGCGCACACTCAGCCCCTCGGCAAGCCCGTGGCTCGCGATCATGAGGATTGCGGGCTCGGGCAGGTAATGCAATTCGCGGCACCAGTGGAGGAGGCTCTCGCTGTCGTGGAAGAAGCGCTGCCTCACTCGGACCTGGGGCTGGCGCGCAAAAACCTCGCGCAGCATGTTGCCGAACGAATATTCAGGATCGACAAGACTGCGCTGCCAGTACGCTTCGAGCACCAGCAGCCAGGTAATGCCTGGTATGGGCTGGGTGCGCCGGCCGGTCCACGGCATCCAGCGGCCCTTGGCCCTGGCGCGCCATTGGCCGGCAAACTCCGTGCCGTCGGCGCAGAGGGAGAAGCGGCCTTCGCCCGAGGCGCGTTTCTCCTTGTAGCGAAACGAAAGTTCGTCGCCTCGAACGGTCCCGCTGATCGATCCGTGCCCGGAGCCTGCGTAGCTGCCGCCGACGCGACTGCCGTCCTGGGCGAGCCGCATGCGGCCGAAGTCGGTGTCCCAGAGGCCGTCCCATCCGCGATGGCCGTCCCAGCGGCGCGCGTCCCGCTGTCCTTTCGGCCGGTACTCCCCCGCGAACTTGCCGCTGCGCACGAGCCGAAAGCTGCCGGTCCCGCGCTCGCTGGGTTCGACGTAAGAGAAGTGCAGCGTGCGGCCGCGGACGGTTCCCTTCAGCGTGCCCTCGACCGCTCCGTAGCGGTATGACCCCGAAACGCCTGAGCCGTTGTGTTCAAGCAGCATGGCGCCGAAGGTCGTGAACCATGTTCCGGCAAAGCCCTTCTGCATAGCGGGACTAATGCGTCCTCATGCTTTCTGCGGCCCTCGAGCACTGAGTGAACTTAGTAAGCATTTGAATATAAGTAAATTATCCTTCAATACTTGGAAATAAACATTTGCAGGATAAAAATCCAGCTCAAACAACCCTCCTGGAGGCCCTGAAGGCGGTCAACGAAACCTATACCGTCAACGAAGAGCGGCCGTTCCAGTTGCGCAACCGGAATGCGTACGAAGTCGAAATTCTCGTACCGCCCTCCGAGCTGGACGCGCTGCCGAAGGCCGACAGGATCCGGCCCGCCCCCATGGACGAAGTGGAGTGGCTCCTGCTCGGCCAGCCTGTCGACCAGGTCGTGCCTTCGAAAGGAGGCTCCGCGGCGAGGATCGTTGCGCCGGACCCGCGGATGTTCGCGCTGCAGAAGCTGTGGCTTTCTGAAAAGCCTTCGAGGGATTCCCTGAAAAAACCGAAGGACCGGCGTCAGGGCGACGCGCTTCTGGACGCGTGCGCGAAGGGGGAGTTGCCCCGCCATCCACTTACCAAGGCCTTCGTGGCGTCGCTGCCGCTCCCTTTAGTGCCGTATTACGAGCGGTGGGCGTCAGAGCATAGGTTTGCAGTCGATGCATCAGGATTCAGTAAGATCAATAGCGCTTAGCCCTTCCGCGTCCCCTCCACCACCTGCTCGATCCTGCCGATGAGGTTCGGCTCGATCTGCACCTTCCAGCGCGCATAGATGCGGCGCGTGGCGATCTGCCACTCCTTCATTTCGGCCGGGGTTGGAATGTGCACGTTGACGCCGAGCGCGCGCACGCGCTCCACGTCCTCTGCAAAAAGCTTCCTCACGAGGCCGATCTGCTGCCTGGCCGCGTCCTGCGCGGCATCGCGCACGATCTTCTGGTCTTGCGCGTTCCAGCTCTGCCACACCGGACCGGCGATCGCGAAGAGCAGGATGTCGTTGGAGTAGTTCCACTTGGTGACGTATTTCTGGCCGAGCGTGTGGATCTTGGCCGCGAGGAAGACTTCGAGCGGGTTCTCCTGCGAGTCCACCGCGCCCGAGGCGAGCGCGGGCTGCGCGTCGGCCCAGCTCATGAAGGTCGGGTTCGCGCCCATGCCGCTCATGATCTCGCCGTACATCGGGCTGCCGACCACGCGGATCTTGATGCCTTTCATGTCCTCGGGCTTCTGAATCGGTCGCTTGGAATTGCTGATCTGGCGGAAGCCGGTCTCGCCGACCGCAAGCGGCTCGGCGCCCGCCTTCCTCACGAGGTCGAAGTAGTCGTTCATGACCGCGGGCGAATTGAGCACCGCGTCGAGGGCCTTATGGTCCGGTGTGAGGAAGGGCAGCGTGAATACGCCGAGCTGCCGGACTGTGCCCGACCAGTTGATGGGCGCGCCGCAGAGCACGTCGATGATGCCTTGCCTCATGGCCGAGAACTCGCGCGTCTGGTCGCCCTGCACGAGCGACGCGCCCGGGTACTGCTTGATGTTGATGCGAGCGTTCGTCCTCTCCCTCACGAGGTTGGCGAAGATCTCGCCGCCCTTGCCCCATGCGAACGCCGTCGGCACCACGGTGGACATCTTGTATTCGGCCTTGTACTGCTGCGCGCGCAGGATTGCCGGAAAGCCCAGCGTCGATGTGGCGGCAACGGCCGCGGCGCCCTTGATAAGGTCGCGTCTTTTCATTTTGTTCTCCTCGCTTTCGGTTGTTTTCTCAATCGGCCTTCACGCCGGCCGCACGCACCACCTTGCCCCAGCGCTCCTGTTCCTTTTTGATGAACGCCGCGTACTCCGCCGGCGACGAGCCGATGGCTTCGGCATCATCCGCCGCAAAGCGCTCGAGCACGCTGGGACTCCTGGCCGCCTTGGCCGCTTCCGTCGCGAGGCGCCTGAGCACCGGCTCGGGCATCTTCGCCGGGCCGTTAATGCCATACCACTGCGACGTTTCGAAGCCGGGGTACCCTTGTTCGGCGACGGTCCCCACGTCCGGCAATGTGGGAAGGCGCTTCGGCGTTCCCACCGCGATCACGCGCAGCTTGCCCGACTTCACATGCGGCATGAGCGGCGGCGTGCCGGCCGAGGCCGCCTGCGTGCGCCCGGCGACGAGGTCGATGATATTCGGCCCGGTGCCCTTGTAGGGGACATGCTGGATGTCGATTCCGGTGACCTGCTTCAAGTATTCCATCGCGAGGTGGCCGGCCGAGCCGTTTCCGGCGCTGCCGTAGTACATCTTGCCGGGATCCTTCTTCGCAAGGGCCACGAACTCCCTGAGGTTCTTCGCCGGCACGCTTTCGTGCACGACGTAGATCGCGGGCACTGTCGCAAGGAGCGAGATCGGCGTGAAATCCTTGTCCACGTCGTAGGGCAGCTTCGTATACATGAACGGGTTCATCGCGAGCGAGCCGACGTGACCGATGATCAGCGTGTAACCGTCCGGGTCGGAGCGCGCGACTTCGAGCATCGCGATGTTGCCGCCGCCCCCGGGCTTGTTGTCGACGATGATCGACTGGCCGAGGCCTTTCTCCATTTCGGCCGCGACCGCGCGCGCGACGATCGACGAGCTGCCGCCTGGCGCGAAAGGCACGACGAGACGCAGCGGCTTGGTCGGGAAAGTCTGTGCGTGCGCCGCGACGACCGAGCCGGCAATCAGCACCGCGGTGAGAATCGATATTTTCTTCATTCTTCCTCCTTGCCTCATCCGTCGCCTCAGAACTCGATCACGCCCTTGCCCGAAGACTGGGCATCGAACACCTTGTAGGCCTCGTCGACCTGGTCGAGCTTCCAGCGGTGCGTGAAGATCTTCTCCAGCTCGATGCGGTTGTCGGCGACGAAGCGCGCGCACTCGCCCATGCCCATCGCGCTGAACGTCCAGGAGCCGATCAGCGTGACCTGCCGGCGCAGCAAGTCGCGCGACACATCCAACGTCACCTCACCGCCCTCGCCGACGAAGCACACCGTCCCCCAGGTTTTCACCGAGCGCACCGCGGCCAGGCGCGCGGCCGCCACGCCTGTGCAATCAAGGGCGAGGTCCACGCCAATGCCGCGGGTCAGCTCCTTGAGCTTCCCATCCACGTCTTCCTTCGCCGAATTCACTGTCGCATCTGCGCCGAACTGCTTCGCCAGCCCGAGGCGCTCGTCATTGGTCTCGATGGCGATCACGCGCGCGCCCATCTTTGCGCCGAGCAGCGTGGCGCTGATACCGACGGGGCCCTGGCCGAAGACGGCTAAGGTGGAGCCGCCCGCAATGTGCATGCGCCGCAGCGCGCCGTAGGCCGTGCCGGTACCGCAGGCCACCGCGGCGCCTTCGGCAAACGAGAGCTCCTCGGGCAGCGGCACCAGCGTGCGCACCGGCACCTTGAGATACTCGGCATGCCCGCCATTGGCGGTGACGCCGTAGACCGTGATGCCTTCGCGGCACAGCTGCGACCAGCCGACCCGGCAGTGCCCGCAGACGCCGCAGCCGGCGTAGTGGTGGTCCATCACGCGCTGACCGATCGGCGCCTCGCGCTCGGACACGCCGGGGCCACGCGCGGCGATGACGCCGCAGGGCTCGTGGCCCGCGATGAACGGCTCGGCATTGCCGCCCAGGCCCAGCGCCTTCTGCGCTTCGCCCGGTGGCGGGCGATAGAACTTGAGGTCGCTGCCGCACATCCCCGAGGCCTTCATCTGGAGCACGACTTCGCCCGGACCCGGCGTCGGGTCGGGGAAACTGCGAATTTCGATCTTCCTGTTGCCGAGGAACACTGCGCCGCGCATGCCGGGCCTCCTGGTCGGTGATGAGGTGGAACGGTTCCATGATACGGGGCCGCGCGGCACGCCGCTATGCCACCCCGCTAATACCCCAGCGTCCGGGGCAGCCAAAGCGCCAGTTCCGGAAACAGGATCACGAGGAAGGTCACGCCGATGAAGCTCGCCACCAGCCAGCCGACCCACGGGATCGTGGCTTCCATGGGCACCTTGGCCATGCGGCACGCGACCATGAGGTTGACCGCCAGCGGCGGGGTGAACTGGCCCACGGCGATCATCATGGTGAGGATCACGCCGAACCAGACCGGGTCCCACGCGAAGGCCTTCGCCACCGGCACGAGCAGCGGCAGGAAGATGAGGAAGATCGAGACGCCGTCGAGGAACATCCCGACAATCGCCAGCACCACCACGACGAGCACCATCGCGCCGAAGCTTCCTAGCCCGCTGCCGGCGATGAAAGCCGCGATCGGGTCGGCAATGCCGAGCGTGTTCACCGAATACGCGAAGATGCCCGCAAGCCCGAGCACCAGCATGATGACCGCCGACAGTTCGGCCGCCTCGCGGAAGATGTCGAAGAGGTCGCCGAAGCGGATCGTGCGATGGACCACCATGCCGACGAACAGCCCGTAGAACACCGCGACAACCGCGGCCTCCGTCGGCGTGAACCAGCCCATGCGCATGCCCCCGAGGATCAGCACCGGCGCGGCCAGGCCCCACATCGCCTCGAAGAGGCTTTTCCAGAACGGCGGTCGCGGCACTTCGGCTTCGCCCTGCCCGAAACCATGCTTGCGCGAGATCAGGATCGCGGGCACCGCAAGCGCGAGGCCCGCAAGCACGCCGGGGATCATGCCCGCGGCAAACAGCGCCGGCACGGAAGCCCCCGGCACCATGACGCTATAGACGATGAACGCGATCGAAGGCGGGATCAGGATGTCGGTCGCCGCCGCGGCGCCGATCACGCTCGCCGAGAACGCCGGCGGATAGCCCGCGCGCGCCATCGCCCCGATCATCACGCCGCCCACGGCCGCGGCATTCGCCGGACCGGAACCGGAGATGCCTCCGAGCACCATCGCCACGCTGATCGCCACGAGCGGCAGCATTCCCGGCCCGCGCCCGACCACCGCGATCGCAAACGTCACCATGCGCTGCGCAACGCCCGAGCGGTCGAAGATCGCGCCGACCAGCACGAACATCGGCAGCGCGAGCAGCGGGTACTTGGCGAGGCTCGCGTAGAAGTTCTGCGGCACCGCGAGCAGCCCCCAGTGCTGCGCATCGGTGTTCGCAACCGCGATCGCAATCGCGCCGCCCAGGCCGAGCGCCACGCCGATCGGCACCCCGGCCAGCATGAGGCCCAGAAAGATCGCGAAAAGCAGGACGCCGGTCATCGCGTCTTTATCAAGTGCCGCCAGACCTGCCCCGCGCGGAACGCAATCGCAAGCGAAAGCACCGGCACCCAGACCGTATACCACCAGCGCGGGACGTTCAGTCCGGAGGAGGTTTCGTTGTAGCGGTAGTCATCCCAGACCATGTCTGCGGTAAGCGCGGCGAGGACAAGAAAGAAAATCGTGGTGACCAGCGCGCCGCCCAGCGCGAGGAAACGCCTGCGGCCGGCCGACCCGCGCTCGAGGAAATATTCGATGCGCACATGGTTGTCGCGTGCCGCAGCCGCCGCCGCGCCGGCCATGGTCATCACCACCAGCAGGAAGACCGAGATTTCCTCGGTCCACGCAAACGACTGGTCGGAGAAATAGCGCACCAGCACGTTGCCCATCGTGATGACGCAAAGCAATGCCATCGAGAGGACGGCGATCCAGTCCTCGACGGTGCGCTTGCGGGTCATGCTATGCGCGGGCGCATCGTGATCCACGCGGGCGCATCGTGATTTAGCCGAGAAAGCTTTTTGCGGCGGCGACGATCTTTGCCGCGCCGATGCGCGATTCGTCCTCGAGCGGCTGCGAATAGCCGGCCGGGATGCGCGGCGCGCCGAGGCGCTTGACGCGGATGCCGAGCTCTTCGGCGACGCTGGCCGCGATCTCCGCGCCGAAGCCGCCGGCCTGCACCGCTTCGTGCACGACCATGAGCTGCCCGGTCTTCGCGCACGACTCGAGCACGCCCTCGCGGTCCCACGGCCAGATCGTGCGCAGGTCCACCAGCTCGATCGAGTAGCGCTCCTTCTCGAGCAGCGGGATCGCCGCCATGCAATCGTGCATCGAGCGCGACCAGCTCACGATCGTGAGGTCGCGGCCAACGTGTGCGACCCGCGCCTTGCCCAGCGGGACCGTTGCGCCGGGCTCGACCTCGCCTTCGATGCCCCAGAGCTCCTTGTGCTCCATGTAGACGACCGGGTCGCCGCTTGCGAGCGAAGCCTTGAGCAGGCCGTAGTTGTCGGCCGGCGTCGATGGCGTTGCCACCACGAGGCCCGGGATATGCGCGAACCACGCTTCGAGCGATTGCGAATGCTGCGCGGCCGAGGCGCTCCAGAGCCCGATCGGCATGCGCGCGACGAGCGGCACCCTGCCCTGCCCGCCGAACATGAAGCGGTTCTTGGCCGCCTGGTTCACGAGCTCGTCGATTGCGCAGAGCGCGAAGTCGACGACGCGCATTTCCACCACGGGACGCAGCCCCGCGAGCGCCATGCCGACGGCCGCGCCCATGATGGTCGACTCCGATATGGGCGTGTCGATGATGCGGCCCGGCCCGAACTCCTGCGGCAGGCCGCGGTACTGGCCGAAGATCCCGCCGCGACCGAGGTCCTCGCCGATCGCGATCACGTTCGGGTCGGCGCGCATCGCCTCCTGCAGCGCAAGGCATGCGGCCTGCGCATAAGTCATGGTCGTTACGGCGGCGCTCATCGCCACTGCCCCTTGCCGGTGTCCATGACGTCTTCGTAGGCGGTGGACGGATCGGGCCACGGCGAGCTCTTGGCGATGGCGAGCGCGACTTCGACTTCGATCCTGGCCGCGGCCTCGATGGCATCGATCGAAGCCGCCGGCTCACCGGCCTCCAGCAGCGCGGTCCGGGCCAGCCGGAGCGGATCGTTCGCAAGCGCCTGCTCGACTTCCTTCGCGTCGCGGTAGGCGCCCGGGTCGACCGAGACATGGCCCTTGAAACGATAGGTGACCGCGTGCAGGAAGGCCGGGCCATTGCCGTGGCGCACCCAATCCGCGAGTTCGCCCGCGACGCCCTCGACTGCAATGACATCGTTGCCGTCGACCTGCTCACAACGCAGGCCCATGCTCTTTGCGCGCGCGCTCGCCCCATCACCCGCGGTCATCGGACCGGTCGGCGTGGTGGCCGAGATCCGGTTGTCTTCGCAGATGAAAAGCACCGGCAGCCGGTAGACGCCCGCCCAGTTGAGGCCTTCGAGGAAAGGGCCGCGGTTGACCGCGCCGTCGCCGAAGAAGCACGCCACGATGTGCGGCTTCTTCTGCAGCTTGAGCGCATGAGCCGCGCCGACGGCGATCGGGATGCCGGCGGCGACCACGCCGTTCGCACCCAGCATGCCGACCGAGAAATCCGCGATGTGCATCGAGCCGCCCTTGCCGCGGTTGTAGCCGGTCGAGCGGCCGAACAGCTCGCACATCATGCGGTTGAGGTCCGCGCCCTTGGCGAGCGTGTGGCCATGGCCCCGGTGGGTGGAGGTCAGCAGGTCCTCGCGAAAGAGGTTTGCGCAGACGCCGGTAGCCACGGCCTCCTGCCCGGTCGAGAGATGCAGCGGACCGCGCACCAGCGCAGGGGTGGAGCTTGCCGAAAGTCCCCAGGCCTGCACGCCGCCCTGGCTGGCGACTTCGGCGGCGTTCTCGAAGGCGCGGATGCGCGCCATGGTCCGGTAGAGCAGGATAAGGCGGGAATTCGGGGCAGGCACGGTCGCGAGCGGGCGCTGGGGCCCGGTCCTGTGAATTATTTGGCCGCCATCGTATCCGATAACCCCCCAAAAGGGCGCCCCGGCCCACTCTTGTAAGCCTTAAACCGATAGGAGTATCAGGGACGCACGGACATATTTGCCGTGCAGCGAAGACTACAGTTACAGCATGTCAACGCCCCGCCAACCAGAGGGGCACCAGGAGAACGAAAATGCTGTGGAACGGTGGAATGCTCGGTCTGGGATTCGCCAACTTCGATGGGTCCCTCGCGGTTCCGGCGCTAGTCGGGCTGGTGGTTTCGTGCGTAATTGCCTGGGCGCTCAAAGAGTCGAACGGCGTCTGGAAGGCCTTCCTCGAAGACTAAGGATTCAGTAACTCGGGTCAGAGTCGAATTTCAGCGCCAATCGCGAAGCCCGCACACATCGGTCGGCAAATGTCCTACATCTTCTAGTTTGCAGTGCACGATACGCTGTTGCCCACAGGCGAACAGGTGACGCCAGTGCGCTGCGGCTGGCGTAAAGGCGTCAGGCGCTCGTCCCTTTCGTGGTCCAACAGCTCATCCAGCGCATGCCGCAGCACGACACGCGCTTGGGCATCGCCCATGCGGCCGGTGCCGACCTTTTCCATCAAGTCCTCGGCCTTTTGCGAATAGGCCTTGGCGCGGGCCTCGCTGCGCATGCGAAGCGCCGGCTGCGAGGTCTGCCTCGCGTCCGCGAGCACCGCCTCCATCGTGCAGTCCGCGAGCTGGATGAAAGTGCCGGCGTTCTTCTCGCACGAGTCCCAGCGCGTGTTGACCGACGCGCAGCCCGCCGCCGAGGCGACCAAAAGGGCGATCGTCACAGCGAGGGCGAAACGGGATTTGCGAGCGGGCATTGCGTCTATTCCTCGGGATCTGTCGGATGGGGATTTCGTCGGGCGCGATTATGCCGCAGCTGTAATAAACTGCGCGCATGAAAACCATACGGCTGCCCTCCGGCGACAAGGTGCATGCCCTCGGACAGGGCACCTGGAACATGGGCGACCACGCCCGCGCCCGCGCCGAAGAGCTCGCCGCCCTGCGCCTGGGCCTCGACCTTGGGCTGACGCTCATCGATACCGCCGAGATGTACGGCAGCGGCCGGTCGGAAGAACTGGTCGGCGAGGCGATTGCGGGACGCCGCGACGAAGTCTTCCTGGTAAGCAAGGTTCTGCCGCAGAACGCTGGCCGTCGCGACACCATCGCCGCGTGCGAGAAAAGCCTCGAGCGCCTGAAGACCGATCGCCTCGAGCTGTACCTGCTGCACTGGCGGGGCAGCGTGCCGTTTGCCGAAACGCTCGAAGCCTTCGAGCGCCTGCAGAAGGACGGCAAGATCCGCCAGCACGGCGTGAGCAACCTGGACCATGACGAGATGCGCGAGTGGCATTCGCTTGCGGGCGGCACCGGCGTTGCGACCAACCAGGTGCTCTACAACCTCTCGCGCCGCGGCGTGGAGTGGGACCTCGCGCCGTGGCTGCGAAAGCACCACATCCCGATGATGGCGTACTCCCCGCTCGATCAAGCCAAGCTGCTGGGCAACCGCAAGCTCGCCGCCTTTGCGAAGTCCTATGAAATCACGCCGGCCCAGGCAGCGCTGGCTTGGCTGCTTGCGCAGGACGCGGTGATCGTGATCCCGAAGAGCGGCAGTACGGCCCGTGTCCGGGAGAACGCAGGCGCGCAGGCGCACACGCTCACCGCACGGCAACTCGCCGAACTGGACGCTATCTTCCTCCCGCCCGAAAAGGCTCGGCCCCTGGAAATGCTCTAGGCCGCAGGACCGCGCCAGAGCTGCCTAAACGCGCACCTGCATCCCCTGGGTAAAGTCCTACCTGCCCCGCCTTGCCTTCGTTCGCGACGTTCGTGCTTTAGGGACGCGGGCTTTCGATTGATCCTTTACCGAAGCGGGTCGCTTCACGGATTTGTTCGAGACCTTGCGCGCGGGCGCCTTCGAAGCCTTCGCTTCCGGCTCGTCGTTGGCTTCGGCCAATGGCGGCATCGGAGGGATGGACGGCAAAATGGTTCGTCCATCGATCCGCGGCGGATTCGGGGTCGATTTCGAGACTGGCATGGGGGTGCTTTCGGCCGCATAGGTCGTCGCATGCGTGACAAGCATCACTGCAGTCATTGCGGCGAGCACCATGAACTTACTGAGCATGCATTTCTCCTGCGAAGAGCGCGGGTCGAACAGCAATTAAACACCGAGTCTGCCAGCATTGTCGGCGGGCAAGCTGCCAATTGTGTTGTCGCTTTCGCGCCGACAAGGGGCGGAAATCGTGTCGGTTGTTGTCCTACAAACGGTCGTCTATTATTCCTACAGCCTTGGGCGCTTCGCGCAAGTAGCCTTGGTCCTGCTCGTTTCTCCTCCTCAGCTCCAGCGCTGCAGTCAGGACCTGTCTCGAAAAGTTTTTCGGGATTGAGCGAGCGCCGTCGAAGGCTGCGTCCCAATAGGCTCCCCCCGATCCTGTGACGCAGCTGAAAATGGCCGGACGAAATCCCGGATGCAAGTCGTAACGGGTTCTGACTGCAGCGCTGGAGTTTCTTTTTCTGCCTGATCGATCTTGGTCTCGTCCCGGTACATCACCTTGTGCCGCGTCTCCCGGGCCCCTTCGCGATCTCTTCCTCGCTCGAGTGATTCGCGGGATCGAACCGCCCCCAGCTCATGATCTGCGCGAGCGTTTTCTTCCAGCGCTCGTACGGCGGCTTCGCCGGCTTGCCGAACAGCAGGATGTCGAGCACCGACAGTTCTTCCGGGAGGCTGCGTTAAAGTACGCGCATGAACAAATTCCTGCTGCATGCGGTTTTCACGGGCTCGGTCCTGCTTGCGACCGCCGCAGCCCTCGCGTTCGACCTGCAGGGCCATCGCGGCGCCCGTGGCCTCGCGCCGGAGAACACGCTGCCGGCCTTTGCCACGGCGCTCTCGGTCGGCGTGGACACCCTCGAGCTCGACACCGGGGTCACCCGGGACGGCGTGGTCGTGATCACGCACGACCCCAGGCTCAACCCCGACATCACTCGCGGCGCCGATGGGCAGTGGCTCAAGGAGCCGGGCCCGGCCATCAATGCGAGCACTTATGAGGAGCTGCTTCGCTACGACGTCGGCCGCCTCAATGCGGCTTCGAACTACGCCAAGCGCTACCCGGAACAGAAAGCTTTCGACGGCACGCGCCTGCCCAGGCTCGCCGACCTGTTCGCGCTGGTCCGCAAGGCCGGCAATACTACGGTGCGCTTCAACATCGAGACCAAGATCGACCCGAGGAAGCCCGCCGAAACCCTGCCGCCCGGGGAATTCGCGCGCTCGCTGATCCGCGAGATCCGCGCAGCCGGCATGGCAAGCCGCTCGACCATCCAGTCCTTCGACTGGCGCACGCTCAAGGTCGTGCAGGCCGAAGCGCCCGAAATCGCCACGGTGTACCTGACCGCCCAGCAGAAGTGGCTGGACAACATCGGCGCAGACGGCGCATGGACCGCGGGCCTGCGCGCCGACGCGCAGGGATCGGTCCCGAAAATGGTCCACGCTGCCGGCGGGCGCACCTGGTCGCCCTATTTCGGCGACATCGACGCCACCAAGCTCACCGAAGCGCGCGCCCTCGGCCTCAAGGTCGTCGTGTGGACGGTGAACTCGCCGGCCGACATCTCCAGGATGCTCGACCTCGTCGTCGACGGCATCATCAGCGACCGTCCCGACCTCGTTCGCGCGGAGATGCACAAGCGCGGCATGCCGCTGCCCGCAGCCACGCCAGTTTCACACTGAAGCCCTCCCGCGCAACGCGGCGGCGGCCGGATCGCAGTTAAGATACTTTCATGCCGCCGGTCACCCGCGCACTCCTGATTGCGAACGTCGCGATTTTCTTCCTGCAGACCTCGGGCGGCTTCGCGCTGGTCGAATCGTTCGGGCTCTGGCCCCCGGCCTCCGGCGACTACAACAGCCCCGGCTTCGGGCCCTGGCAGCTCGTCACCTACAGCTTCCTGCACGGCAGCCTCACGCACCTCGTGTTCAACATGTTCGGCCTCTACATGTTCGGCAGCGAGGCCGAGCGGCTGTTCGGCTCGCGGTTCTTTTCGCTCTACTACCTTGCGAGCGTGGTCGCCGCAGGCGTCACGCACCTGGTGATCACCGCGTTCATGGGTGGCCCGGCGATCCCGGTGGTCGGCGCTTCGGGCGGCGTGTACGGGCTGCTGCTTGCGTTCGGCGTGTACTTCCCGCACCGGACGGTGGTGCTGCTGATCCCTCCGGTCCCGATGAAAGCGCGCACCTTCGTGTTCGTCTTCGCCGCGATCGAGCTGGTGTTCGGCGTGACCGGAACCGCGTCTGGCGTGGCGCATTTCGCGCACCTCGGCGGCATGCTCGGCGGCTGGCTGATGATCCTCTGGCGGCGCAGGTCAGGACCATCCCGGCGAAACTAAATCTTGGACTTTATTTATTCAAACACTTCACAGGGAGCGGCCTGCAGGCCAATTAATATGCCAAATACGGAAACTACCTCAAGATCGATGATGGCGATGGCATGCGGCGTCCTTGCCGCCTGCTCGCTTGCCTCGGGCGCCGCTTGCGCGCAGGCCTTCCCGGCCAAGCCGGTGCGCTGGATCGTGCCGTTCTCGGCCGGCGGGCCGGCGGACGTGATCGCGCGCGTGGTCGGCCCCAAGCTCTCGGAGAACCTCGGCCAGCCGGTCATCATCGACAACCGCGCCGGCGGCAACAGCAACATCGGGCACGAGGCGGCTGCACGCTCCGCGCCCGACGGCTACACGATGCTCTACGTGGTCCCGAACATCGTGACCAACCCGCCGCTCTTCAAGGACAACATGGTCGACCCGCTCAGGGAGCTCGCGCCGCTGGCCCGCATGACGGTGCAGTCCTATGTGCTGGTGGCGAACCTGGGCTTCGAGCCCAGGACGGTGGCCGATGTCATCGCGGCCGCGCGGGCAAACCCCGGCAAGGTGACCTGCGCTTCGGGCGGCGGCCTCATGAGCTTCGGCTGCGACTGGATGCGCACGATCACGAAGACCGAACTCGTCCACGTGCGCTACAAGGGCAACGCGCCCGCGCTGACCGACCTGCTCGGCGGGCAGGTCAACATCCTCTTCGACCTCTACAACACGTCGCTCCCGCAGATCCGCGCGGGCAAGATCCGTCCGGTCGCGCTTACCCGGCCGACGCGCGGGCTGCCGCTGCCGGACGTGCCGGTGATCGCGGAGACCCTGCCCGGCTTCGTGCTTGTGGGCTGGCATGGCGTGATGCTGCCGGTCGGCGTGCCCAGACCCGTCGTCGACCGGCTGAACCAGGCTTTCGCGGCGGCGCTTGCCGACAAGGACGTGGCCAAGCGCATCACCGATGGTTTCAGCGAAGTCGCGCACACGTCGCCGGAGGCCTTCGGCGAGATCCTGCGCGAGGACTTCGCCAAGTACTCGCGCATCGTGAAGGACGCGGGCATCAAGCCGGAGTAGCCGTGCCCCCTGCATCCTTCGCGGACCTGGTGCTGCGCGGCGGCACTGTGCTCACGCTCGCGGGGCCGGGCAAGGCGAGCGCGCTCGCGGTGGAAGGCAAACGCATTCGTGCAGTCGGCGGCGACGCCGAAGTTTCCGCGCTGATCGGACCATCCACCCAGGTCATCGAGCTGGCCGGGCGCACGCTGATGCCCGGCCTCACCGACGGCCACGCCCACCTCGACCGCGAAGGGCTCAAGGAAGTCCTGCCCTCGATGTCCGGTTGCAAATCGATCCGCGAGCTGGTCGATCGGATTGCGCGACTGGCGGCGCAGACGCCGCCGGGACAATGGATCGTCACGATGCCGTTCGGCGAGCCGCCGGAATATTTCGTCTCGGAGGCGATGTTCGAAGAGGGGCGCCTGCCGAACCGGCAGGACCTAGACCGCGCCTCGACGAAGCATCCGATCCTGATCCGCTGCGCATGGGGGTACTGGCCCTTCCAGCTGCCGCTGGTTTCGGTCGCCAATTCGGCCGCGCTGGCCCTCGCGGGCATCAGGCGCGGGACCGCGGCGCCCTCGCCTCTGGTGCAGATCGAAGTCGACGCGGGCGGCGAGCCCACCGGCATCGTGCGCGACAACGCCTATCAGCCGATCTCCGAGTTCACCTTGTTCCGCGCTGCGCCGCATTTCACGGCCGACGACCGCGTGCGCACGCTTGCGCGCTCGATGCAGCTTTACAACGCCTGCGGCACGACTTCGGTGTTCGAAGGCCATGGCGCCGCGCCCGAAGTGATCGACGCGTACCGCACGTTGCGCGCGCGCGATCGCCAAACCGTGCGCGCAACGCTCGCCTTCAGCCCGGGCTGGAGCGGTGCGAGCGAGTCGGATGTGCGCAACTGGGTTACCCAGAATGCAGCACGACTGCGCGGACGCGGCGAAGGCGACGACTGGGTGCGCGTGGCCGGCCTGTACGCCGAGATCGAGACGCAGCCGCTCGAAGCCCGCCTGCGCGCGCAATGTGCCCCGCAGACCGGCTGGGCCGGCTTCAACTACGACTGCACGCTGCCCCGCGACAAGCTCCTCGCGCTTCTAAAGGCCGCCGCGAAGGAAAGGCTGCGCGTCTGCGCGATCCAGATGGAGATCCTCGACCTCTTCGAAGAGGCCGCGCGCGAAGCGCCGATCGCCGACCTGCGCTGGGTCATCGCGCATCCGATCACGGTCGATGCCAATCAAGTCTCGCGCCTGCGCGAGCACGGTGTTGTCGTCACAACGCATACCAATGCCTACATCTGGAAGAAGGCTTCCGCGCTCCTCAAGAACATCGGCCGCGAAAAGGAAGAAACCCTTTGCCCGATTCGCTCGCTGCTGGAGGGCGGCGTAACGGTGTCACTTGCCACGGACAACGTGCCGATTTCGATGTGGCCGTGCATCTGGCAGGCGGTCGAGCGCATCGACCGCGACACCAACACCGTCATCGCGCCCGGCCAGCGGATCACGCGCGCGGAAGCCCTCGAGTGCGCGACCGTGAACGGCGCCTACCTCTGCATGGAAGAAACCAATCGCGGCACGCTCGAGCCCGGCAAGCTCGCCGACCTGCTCGTGCTCGACGAGAATCCGCTCACGATGGAAACGTCCCGCCTCCAGCACGTCGCCCCCGCGATCACAATCGCAGGCGGTCAGGTCGTCTACGAAAAAATGGGGTCAGGGTCTGAGCCTGGCCCCTTTTATTCCTTTGATTGCATGTCCCAGGTGACGCCGCCCATGCCGCAGCGCAGAGGAACGGAAGGCACGTAGAACGCGGTGTCGGCCTTGCGCTTTCCCACGGCACCCAGTGCGACGAACCAGGCGAGCAGCTCGATGGTGCCGCCGTCGCCCGCGGCGATCATTTTCCCGGTCGTGATCTCGCGCAGCACCTTTTGCGGATCGCCCTCATTGAGCAACGAGAGGAAACCGCGATCGAAGGGCTCGTCCACGCCGAAATACTTCGGTCCGCCGGGATCATGCGAGAGGCCGCCGGTAGCCATGATGGCAACACGCTTCTTCTCGGGCCACGCGCGCACGACGTCGGCCAGCACTTGCCCGAACTCATAGCAGCGCTGCGTCGAGGGCATCGGCGGCAGCACGCAGTTCATGTGGATCGGCACCAGCGGCACGTCATGCCTGGGCGTGAGGAAATGCAGCGGCACCGACCAGTTGTCGTCGAAGAGCAGCTTGTCGCTGAAGGCCAGGTTGAAGCCGCGCTTGCCGGATTCGCGCACGATGGTGCGGCCCAGCCCCGCATTGCCGGCGACTTCGTAGTGCGGCACGTTGACCCAGTCCCTGAACCACTCCGCCGGACCTTCCCAGTGATCCGAAGTGCCGACGCACCAGTCGGGCACGTTGGCCGGATGGAAGTTGAGCAGGTGGTCGTTGGCGATGCCGACGATCACGTCGGGATTCGTGGCGGCAAGTCGCTTTTGCATTTCGGCGTAGCCGTTGATGATGCCGTCCTGCTCGTGCCTGGGCGCCTTGTCCAGCCAGCCGGTGGCGCCCGGTGCGTGTGCAAGCGCGAGGACCGAAACGATGTCGGCCATCAGGTTTTCCCGGGGGCCAGCATCTTCGACGCATACAGCCGCGCGGCGGCCGATTCGTTATGGTTGTACCCGGTGCCCTTGAAGAGCCTGCTGACCTGCGGCAGGAAATACGGGTGCAGCCCGAGGCCGGCAAGCGTCTTGAGGTCGATCTCGCGCAGCGCCTTCTTCTCCACGTCCGAAAGCCCGTACTGGGTCATCAGGCCTTCCAGGTCGTTCGCGAAGCGCTCGACCAGCTTGCGGTCGCGCCTGACTTCGAAGATCAGCGTGTTCGTCGGCAGCGTGCGGTCGGTGTCCATGATGCCCATGCGAATGCTCCTATCCGAGAAACGCCACGCAGTCGATCTCGACATTCACGCCCGCGCGATGCGGCGTGCCGCCGGTGCACGTGCGCGTCACCTTCTCGCCTTGCATGAACTCGCGGAATGCTTCGTTGAACGCCGGGAAATCCGCGGTATTGCGAAGGCATACGCGCATGTTCACCACGTTCGCCAGCGTAGCGCCGCCTGCCTGAAGGATCTCGGCCAGGTTCGAAAGCGTTTGCCTCGTCTGCACCGAGATGTCCTCGGACACCACTTTCTTCGTCACCGGATCGAGCGGTCCCTGCCCCGACACAAAGAGGAAGTCGCCCGCACGGATCGCCTGCGCCAGCGGCGAAGGCGTGCCGGCATCAGTGAACCCGGTGACCGGCGCATTGGCCGACTGGACAAGGATCTTCGGCATGTCAGACGCTCTCCGGCGCAGGCGCGGGCATCACGTTGCCACAGTTCTTGCAGGTGCGGAATTCCTCGCTGTCGAAGAAGCGCTTGTACGCTTTCGACACCGGGTCATCGCGGTAGTCCAGCACGGTGAACGTCTCCTCGTGCAGGAACCCGTCGCACTTGGGGCAGTACCAGTGGAAGCGGTCGATCTCGCCCGGGCGGCGCTTCCTCTCGACGATCAGCGCGTACGCATCCGGCGGGAAGCGCGGCGAATGCGGCGTGCCGGCAGGCGTGTAGATCACCGAGCCTTCCTTGATCACGGCCACCTCTTCGTTGCCCTCGGGCGTGCGGTAGTGAAGCCGCATTTCGCCCTTGATCTGGTACATCATTTCGTCGCTGGCGTTGACGTGGAACTCGCTGCGGTACTCGCGCCCGCGGGCCACAAAAGCGAGGGACTCGGTTTCCTGCCAGAGCACGTTGACGCGCTTCCCGCTGTCGCCAAGCTTCCTGGCGGTCTCGAAAAGGTCGACGATCGGCATCGGGTTCATGCGCTCACTCCAATTGCGAAAGTGTCGAATGAATCTTACGCGACTTCGAATATGATCCGCAGCTCCCGAGCGAAACCAGGCCCATGACCTCACACGCGCATGCCCACAAGCACGGCAACCCGGTCGACGTCCACGCCCACTGGTACCCGAAGGCGTGGCTGGACCTCGTCGCAAAGCATGGCCCGGCGCATGGCGTCGAGTGGAAGGAGGTCGAGGGCAAGGGCCCGCAGTTCAAGATCGGCCACCTGTCCACCGGCCCGGCCGGCCCGCGCTACGTCGACCTCGATGCGCGGCTCGAGGCTATGAACGGGCAAGGCGTCGCGGTGCACGCGATGTCGCTCTCGCAGCCTATGGCGTACTGGGCGGACCGCGGCCTGGGCGAGCGGCTTTCGGTCCTCTACAACGACGAACTCGCCATGGCGCATACGGCGCATCCGGATCGGCTGATCGGGCTGGCCACGCTGCCCATGCAGGCGCCGGACCTCGCGGTGCGGGAAGTCGAGCGCGCTTCGAAATTGCCCGGGGTGCGCGGTTTCTACATGGCCACGCGCGTAAACGACAAGGAGCTTTCGGACCCGTCCTTTTTCCCGGTCTACGAAGCGATCGAAGCGCTCGGCCTGCCGATCCTGCTGCATCCCGTGTTCGTGATCGGCCACGAGCGGCTGGAAAAGCACTACCTCACCAACCTGCTCGGCAATCCGTTCGAGTCCGCGATCGCCGCGGCGCACCTGATCTTTGGCGGCGTGCTGGATCGCTTCCCCAGGCTCGACATCGTGCTCCCGCATGCGGGCGGTGCTTTTCCGTGGCTGGTCGGGCGCCTCAATCGCGGCTGGCAGAAACGCGACGATCTAAAGCACATCAAGGCGAGCCCGCTCGAATACCTGCGGCGCTTCCACTACGACACGATCGGCTATTCGGACCCGGTGGTCGAGTACCTCATCAAGAACGTCGGGGCGGACCGCGTGCTCATGGGCAGCGACTACTGCTTCCCTGTCGCCTACGAGCAGCCGGTGGAAGTGGTGGTCGACAACCCGCTGATCGCGGCCGGCGACCGGCACGCGATCCTCGAAGGCAACGCCAGGCGATTGCTCAAGATCTGAAGATGCCGCCAGAACCGAAGACCGCCGACCGGATCGTCCTCGGGAAAGTAATCACGCTCGACAAGGGCTCGAGCCGCGCGGAGGCACTGGCGATCGCCGGTGGCCGCATTCTGATGGCGGGCACGCGGGAAGAGGCCATGCGCACCCGCACCAGCAGCACCGAGGTCGACGACTTCGGCGGCGCGACGATCATTCCCGGTTTCAACGATGCGCATGCCCACCTCACGACTGTCGGGCTGAAGACGCTGCGTCCCACCCTTGCGGGCGCCCGCACAGTGAACGACGTGCTCGATCGCGTCAGGGAACTCGTGCGCACCACTCCGAAGGGCGACTGGATCGTCACGATGCCGGTGGGCGAGCCGCCCTACTATTTCGATGCGCCTTCCGGCCTCGCCGAAGCGCGCATGCCGGATCGGCGCGAGCTCGACAGCGCCGCACCCGACCACCCCGTCTACCTGTCCAGCCCCGGCGGCTACTGGGGGCAAACGCCCTGCCATTCGTCGCTCAATTCGCTCGGCCTCAAGCTCAACGGCATCGACCGCAACACGAAACCAGCGTCGCCCTCGATCGAGATCGTGCGCGATGCGCAGGGCGAGCCGACCGGCGTGATCGTCGAGCGCGGTTTCGCGAGCATCGTCGAGCAGGACGTGCTGCGTGCCGTGCCGCGATTCGGCAGTGATGACCGCGTGGAGGCCCTGCGTCGCGCGATCCGCCTTTGCCATGCCAGAGGCACCACGAGCATCTACGAAGGCCACGGCTGCGCGCCCGATATCGTCGCCGCGTTTCGCCGGCTGCACGAATCGGGAGAACTCACGATGCGCTCCGGCCTTGTGCTCGGCGCGACGTGGACGACACCCGGGGAAGCCGAACTCACGATGCGCGACTGGCTGGCCTTCGCCCGCGGCAAGGGGTTGGGCGACTCGATGCTACGGATCTCCGGTGTGTTCATCCCGTGCTTCGGCGAGCCGCACCTCAACGCGATCGTTGCGCGCGACGTCAACGACCTCGGCTGGGGCGATTACATCCGCCTCGTGAATACCTCCGGGGACTTCGAGCGCCAGGCACGGCTGGCGGCAAAATACGGCCTCCGTGTGCACACGGTGATCAGCAACCGTCTCGAGGAAACCTTGCCGGTCCTCGAGCGGCTGGCAAGCGAGTATCCGATCGGCGAGCGCCGCTGGGTGCTCGAGCACGTCAGCAAGTCGAGCGCGGCGGGGCTGGAGAGAATCCGTGCGATGGGCGTTGGCGTCACGCTGATCCCGGGAATCTATCTCTGGAAAGGCGCCCAATCGTTCAGCGCCCTCACCGATGAAGAGCTCGAGTTCCTCTCGCCCGCAAAGCAGCTGCTCGAACTCGGCGTCCCTGTCTCGGCAGGTACCGATGCAGTGCCCTACGATCCGCTGCATTGCCTATGGGCTATGGTGACGCGCCGCGCGCGCTCCGGCCGCGCAATGGGTCCCGGGAGCGCACTCTCCAATGAAGACGCGTTGCGGCTGGTCACCACCAACGGCGCATGGCTCACTTTCGAAGAGCACGAAAAAGGCCCCCTGTCGCCCGGCTACTTCGCGGACCTTGCAGTCCTCGCCAAGGATCCCCTGGCCGCGATTGGCGACGAAATCCTCGACAACGAATGCGCAGGCACAATGGTCGGTGGACGCTGGGTCCACGGACCGCACTCAGACTTCACCCAAGGAACGCCCCAATGAACCGACTTGCCCGCATCGCCTTGCTTGCTCTCGCGGCTACGACCGCCGGCGCTCTCCACGCCCAGAGCTTTCCAACAAAACCGATCACCGTCATCGTGCCGTATGCGGCCGGCGGCGCAAGCGACGGCCTGACGCGCGTCCTCAGCCCGGTGGTGGCCGAGATCCTCGGCCAGCCGGTGATCGTCGAGAACCGTCCGGGGGGCAGCGCGATCATCGGCATGATGGCATGCGCAAAGGCGCAGCCCGACGGCCACACGATTTGCCAGACGGTGGCCGACAGCATTTCGTACAACCCCTACCTGATCAAGAACCTGCCTTACGACCCGTCGAGCGATTTCGCACCGGTCATTAACCTCGTGCGCAGCAACAGCATGCTGCTCGCGCGGGGCGGCGCGCCGTTCAACTCGTTCAAGGAGATGATCGCGTACGCCAAGGCGAACCCGGGCAAGCTCAACTGGGGCACCTGGGGCGCGGCCAGCATCCCGGACGTGTACATGCAATGGATCCGCCACCAGACCGGCGCCAGCTTCACGCCGATCAGTTACAAAGGCTCCGGCCCGGCGACGCAGGCCACCCTCTCGGGCGAGATCGACGTCACCTTCATGTCGATCGGCACGGTGCTCCCGCACCTGAAGACGGGCAAGATCAAGTCGATCGCCGCGATCGGCACTATGCGCTCGCCGCTGATTCCCGACACGCCGAGCCTCGGCGAGGAAGGCGCCGACCCGGGACTGCGCAGCTATTTCGGCGTCTTCGCTCCGGCACGCACGCCCAGGCCGATCGTCGACCAGCTCAATGCGGCCTATGCCAAGGCATTGCTCCACCCGCGGGTACAGGATTACATCCGCGCGCAAACCATGGAAGCGGTAGGCGGTTCGGCCTCCGACTTCTCCGAGTTCATCAAGAGCGACATCGTCAACGCCGGCCGCGTCTTCAAGGCGCTGGGGCTGAAACCCGGGGACGCGCCTTCCTGAGCGCGCGCCCGCAAGCCCCGATGAACGAGGACTTCGCCCGTCATCCGTACTGGTGGGACGAAACCGCGCCATGGACGCCGCCGCAGGCTGAACTGCCGAAGCGCTGCGACGTGGCGGTGGTCGGCGGCGGCATCGCGGGACTAACGACCGCGCTCGAGCTTGCGCGCAACGGTGTTTCGGTCGCGGTGCTCGAAGCCGACGAGCTCGGCTTCAACGCGAGCTGCCGCAACTCGGGCGGCGTGAGCATCGCCATCGACGCAACCAAGGCCGCGCTCTGGCACAAGCTCGATGGTGACGGCAAGGCCCCGCCGGCCGCTGAAGTGATCCGCGCAGCGGCCGACTCGCTCGCGCACACGGAGAAGTTCATCGCCGACAACAAGATCCAATGCGAATACGGACGCAATGGCCGGCTTTCGTGCGCGCCCACGCCGGCGTTCTACGAGGTGCTCGCGAAACGCGTCGAGCGCCTCAACAAGCTCACAGGCGCTGGGGCCTACATGGTCCCGCGCTCCGAGCAGCACACCGAAATCGGGTCGGAGGCGTTCCACGGAACGATGGTCATTCCCTACTCCGGACAGCTCAACCCGGCGAAATACCATCGCGGCATTGCAGACCGCTGCCTTTCTGCCGGGGTGGCAATCCACTCGGGCACGCAGGTGCGGTCGATCGGGCGCAACGGCGCCGGATTTCGCGTCAGGACTTCGAGGGGCGACCTGGAAGCCGCCAACGTCGTCACCGCCACCAACGCGCATCGCCAGCCTGTGGACAAGCCCCTCAGCCGCAAGCTGGTGCCGGTGGCAAGCCACATCATCGTCACCGAACCCCTGACGGACGCGGTCGCCGCCAGCATCCTGCCGAAAATGCGCAGCGGCGCGGACCATCGCCGCGTGCTGGCCTTCTTTCGCCGCACGCCCGACGGACGCCGCTTCCTCTACGGCGGCCGCGCGTCGCCGATCGAGCTCCCGGAAGTGAAGACCGCGCGCATCCTGTACCGCAACATGGTGCGGCAGTTTCCCCAGCTCGAAGGCGTGCGCCTCGGCCACGCGTGGGGCTGCCGCGTGGCCTTCTCTTTCGATGCCCTTCCCCACATGGGCGTCGAGGATGGCCTGTACTATGTGATGGGGTGCAACGGCAACGGCGTTGCGATCATGGGCTACCTCGGATACCACCTCGCGCGCAAGATCCTCACCGGGCAGAAATCGGTCTGCGTGTTCGACCAGCCGAATTTCCCCAAGCCGCCGCTGTATGCGGGCAGGCCATGGTTCCTTCCAGTGGTCGCAGGCGCGTACCGCACGCTCGACACGATCGACAGGATGCGCGACCGGTTACGCCACTAGCCCCGCCAACCCAAGGCACGCGCATGGAAACCTGGACCATAGGCAACACCACCATCACCCGCATCGAGGAGCAGGTCGGCCCCGTGGGCCTGCCGGTGGACAAGTTCCTCGTCGGCTTCGAGCGCGAAGCCTTCAACCGGCACCTCGAGTGGCTGGTGCCGAACCATTTCGCGCCCGGGACCGACCGCATGATCTCGAGCATGCATTCGTGGCTGGTGCGCACCGGCAAGCACACGATCCTCGTCGACGGATGCTGCGGCAACAACAAGGAGCGCCCGTGGATGCCGCGCTTCCACCAGCTCGATACGCCCTTCCTTGCCAACCTGCGCGCGGCAGGCGTGACGCCGGAGGACATCGACATCGTGCTCTGCACTCACCTGCATGCGGACCACGTCGGCTGGAACACGCGCCTCGAGAACGGCCGCTGGGTGCCGACTTTCCCGAATGCGAAGTACCTCTTTTCCGACATCGAGGACGAGCGCTGGAATCCGGCGCGCACTCCCGACATGGAACCGGCCAGGAAAATGGTCTACCAGGACAGCGTGCTGCCGGTCGTGGAAGCGGGCCTGGCGACAAAGATCAGGGGCGCGCATTCGATCGACGATTCGCTGCGAATCGAGCCGGCGCCGGGACACACGCCGGGCCACGTCGTCCTCAAGCTCAACAGCCGCGACCAGCGCGCGCTCTTCTGCGGGGACGTCGTGCATCACGCCATCCAGGTTTTCAATCCGCACTGGAACAGCGCCTTTTGCGAAGACCCGGAGCAGGCGCGGCGCACACGGCGGCAGGTGCTGGAACATTGCGCCGGAGAGCGAGCGGTGCTTTTCCCGACCCACTTCGGGAAACCCTACGTGGCAGCGATCCGGGCGACCGCGGAAGCGTTTTTGCCGGAGTTCATCCGCCCGGGCGGCCGACCACGCTGTTGACGGACCGCCGGTCAGTGCTTGGCGCCTGTCTCTGCGTGCTGGGCCGCGACCACGCGCACCAGTTCGTCGGTCTCTTTTTGCGAGGGAAGCAGCTCGCCAATGCCCTTGTGCAGGCGCTCGCGCACTGCGAGCGAAAGGGCCACGATGATGAGGAAGGTGAAGAGGTAGCCGGCCACTTCGAAGTAGAAATGCGCGTTGCTGGGAAACGGATGGCCTGCGTTCAGGCCGATGACCAGGATCAGGCCCGTGGCAAGAGCGGTGAAGGCAATCCCAGCGCGCGTTCCGCCGATGGCCGCGGCCAACGACAAGGGCAGGACGTAGAGGAACCACAGGCTGATGTTGCGTCCGCAGACGTTGTCGAGCGCGGCGATGCCCAGCATGAGGAAAGCCAGGATGGCCAGTGCAAGTGCATCGCGGACGGGTCTGCGCATCTCGAAAATCCAGTTTCGGGGTCGGTCTCCTGACTATGACAAGGCGAAGGCCAAAACGGCACGCGCACTACAAAATTTGACCCTCCGAGAACCGTGAGGCAAGTTACACAAATGAACCGGATCGCCCTGGGATTCGTCCTCTGCCTCGCGTGCGGCACTGCAATAGCCGAATGGACGCCCGTCGGCGGCAATCCCAGGGTCTTCGCCGCCTATGCCGACACGGCCAGCATCCGTAAGGCCGGCGACAGCGTGGAGATGCTGGGCCTCTACGATTTCCTCATGCCCGACGTCTCGGCGGACGGCCAGCCGCAGCAGTCGACCGTCGTCTTGCGCGAGTACGACTGCCGAGACAAGCGCGTGCGGCTCCTCGCCTACGTCGACTACGCCGGCCGAATGGGCGCGGGGCGCGTCATATCCTGTCTCTTATACACATCTCCGAG
>ENA-ORBV01002302-ORBV01002302.1-microbial-mat-metagenome-genome-assembly--contig:-NODE-2302-length-40597-cov-9.699926_pt1 | contig 40597 bp, 40 predicted proteins | sample MGYA00237777_ERZ505514 | MGnify/ENA primary metagenome ERZ505514 (study PRJEB26160, sample SAMN06269048) | microbial mat metagenome | isolation source: Oligotrophic lake microbial mat | place... | reverse complement strand
CACCGCCGGGACGGCGCCCAGGATCAGGCCGACATCGGAGGAGGTGCCGCCCATGTCGTAGCTGATGAGATTGGGAAAGCCCGCCCGCGCGCCGCAATGGGCGGCGGCGATCACGCCCGAGGCGGGGCCCGACATCACGGTGTTCACGGCTTCCTCGACCGCCAGCCGGGCGGCGACGGCGCCGCCGTTGCCCTGCATCACCAGCAGGTCGCGCGTGAATCCGCGCCCGGCGAGCTCGCTCTGCAGCCGCTCGATGTAGCGGTGCAGCACCGGCTGGATCGCCGCGTTTACCGCCGCTCTCGACCCGGCCGGGCCGAACCCGCCAACACGACTTCAGACCTGGCTCGTCCCTGGGCATAAGGCCGACTTCGCTGCGGTCGTGATGGATCCGTCGCCGATCGCCGTGGATGCCGTTCACCAGCAGCTCCTCGCGGGGCCGCTTGGTCCGGCCATCGTGCCCACCTACTCGTATGTGAGTCTCACGGAAGTGAGCGAGTACGTGCCCACGGTGGAGCAGTTCGGTGACCGTCTCGTGGCCGAGGGTGTGCCCGCCGACAGCCCGGCCTGGAAGGCGAAGGTGCAGGGCTATGCTGCCCGCGAAGAGTCGATGCGCCGGGCGCGGCTGGAGCCAGAACTTCCACCATGGCCAAACGTCTGCTTCTATCCAATGAACAAGAAGCGAAAGACCGGCGAGAACTGGTTCATGCTCCCCTACGCTGAGCGGAGTCGGCTGATGTCTGAGCACGCCCGCAGCGGCATGACGTTCGGCGGCCGCGTAACGCAGCTCATCACGGTCTCGGTGGGCCTCGACGATTGGGAGTGGGGCGTGACGCTCTGGGCCCGGCGTCCCGAGTTCCTCAAGGAAATCGTCTATACGATGCGGTTCGATGAGGCGAGCGCGCGGTACGCCGAGTTTGGGCCGTTCTACACTGGCTACGTGACCACGCCAGCAGAGATCCTGGCCCACTGCCGGATTACCGGCGACGACTGACCGGTCACGGCGCCAGACGTCATTCGCCCGATGAGAGAATGAGCTCCACGGGCGTGCCATGGGGCGGCACTCGCCCCTCAAACGCCTCGAAGATCAGGTCGTCGTTGGCGTCACTCGAGGCAATCGGCACATCAAGCATGGCACTCGGAAAGTTGGAGACGCAGATCATGTCCCCAGCATCGGCCTCGTAATGCTCCGTGCCGTCCGTCGGATCACGCCAGAAGCCGCTGCCCGTGAAGACCCAGTCGACATCGAGCTCCTTGCCCGTCGTCGTGTTTCGCACCCATTCCCGTGCGGGTCGCTCCTGCACCTTCCCCTCGGCATCGGTCCAGCGAACCAGCACGCTCACCTTGGACCCCTGAGCCGGGACATACTCCGGTACAAACGTCGCAGGCTTCCCAGGCTCGAGGCCAATCGCCAAGAGTCCCGCATGCACGAGCTTCGCCGGGCAGTTGGTAGCCACCACCGCCTCATGCTCCTTGGAGAGGACCGGACAAGCAAAGACCTCGAGCACTCCTTCGGAAAGCGCCACTTTGCCCCCGACGATGACACGCTTGCCAGGCAGGTCGAGCCAAATTTCGTCGACCTTGGACAGCCGACGCAGCTCGGGATGGCGATCGGGAGCTGCCGCTGGAGTCGCGGGGACCTCCGCCGGTTCGGCGGCCGTCACCCCCAGGGCCACCGTCATGATGAGCCCGAATACCCCGACGATACCCCACGATCGCGCAGGGAAGAGATTCAAAAGCGACTGGCGCGGCAGAGCAGACATGATGAGCCTCGGGGAGCAGGTGGCTTCGTGGTTGACGCCATCCACCTGTTGTACGATACCGCCGCGGCGGCCTGGCAGACAGGTGCGCCCCCCCTCACGCGGTCGTTTTTCCTGGGAGCACGTATTGCCGATGGCGACGGACACGCGGTCAAACGGACAGACAAAGCGACACCGGGCCAGCACCACAGACCCACGGTCCATCCCAGAACCCCCTGCGAGCTCCGAGGCGACGCAGGCTGAGGCCATCGCCGACATCGGCCCGCTGACGCCGCAGCTACCGATGCCGGTGCGGGTGAAGCGCACGACCGCCGCCCGTCGGATCCGCGACGCCGCGGCCATCACCGGATCGTGGTCGATCCGTGAATGCCTGAGGCGGCTGGCTGACAGGGTACGCGGGGGCGCGGGCAATCCGCAGCGGGCGCAGTTCGTCGAAGCCGCGATCGCCGAATGCCTCGACGAGGCTCGTGAAGCTGATGCTGGCGACCGCTGGATTGCATGTGAGGCGGCGACGTGGGCCCTTGGATGGATGGCGCGGTCGCGCCGCGCCGGGGGCTCTGCCGGTAGCCTTCTCGAGCGTCTTGTGCAGATCGCATCGTCCGCCACGGGGCTCCTCGCATCCGGCGATACCCGTCCTGCACAGTTCATGTTTGTAGTCGCCCGGCTGTTCGCCGACATCGAGGCCTGTCGTCGCTTCGAGTCGGTCGCGGCCGATGCCATGTCCACAGAAATCGACCGGCTCGTCTCGCCCCGTGGCACCGTGCATGGGACGGGAGGCGCCGCCGCCGTTGAGCGGGTTGTGCGGTGGTGCAGGTTCCGCGAAGTCGCCTCCGCGACAGGAGCACCGGCCTGGGGTGCGGCGACGGATCGTCGCTGGCGAGAGGCATCCACGGGCGCTGTGCGGCTCCTCGGCCGTCACGGTCGGGCAATCGCGATTGGCGGGCTCCTGCCGATTCAGTTCACCAAACCCCTTCTCGACGCCGTCGATGTTCTCGGCCGGCGGCGAAGGCAAACCGTCCAAGCAGTGCGAACTCCGCCGCGAGCAGCCGGTAAGCCACGACGGTACATCCGCCGCGACCTCCACGACGCCACGGCGGCTGTCGCAGTGATGCGAAGCGGCTGGGATGCCGCCAGCGTCCGACTCCTCGTGGACTATTCCCGCCCGGTTCCCGAAATCGAGATCGCGGTGGCCGACAGACTTCTGGTGGCAGGCCCATGGGCCTGGACGGTCACCCTCGATGGTCGCCCCATCGAAACGGAGGGGCCGTGGACAATGTCGTGCTGGGAATCGGACCGAAAGGCGACATTTTTGGAGATCACCGCGCCGCTCCCGGGCGGTCGCCAGATGGAGCGGCAGATCGTGCTGTTGCCCCAAGACCGAGTGGTGCTTCTTGCCGACGCCGTAACGACGCCTGGCGGGACGCCGACACCGGACAGCCGTCTCGCATCAGTCGCCGTCGGGCCAGGGGCTCTCCGGATGACGGCGAGCATGCCGCTCGTGGCAGGGCTCGACGTTGAACCGGCTGCCGAGACTCGCGAGCTGCTCGCGTTCGACACGGGCATGCGGCTGACCGCCCTTCCCATCGCGCTACCGGAGTGGCGTTCCGTCGGCCGAGGCACCTTCGCCTCGGGCCCAGCCGGGCTGACGCTCACCCAGGAAAGCGCCGGTTCTCGATGCTACGCGGCCATGTGGCTCGACCTCGATCCCCGCCGCGCTGGCCGTCCGCTGACGTGGCGGCAGCTTACCGTCGCCGACACACGAATCAATCTGCCGCCGCATCAGGCGGTCGGCTTTCGCGTGCAGGTTGGCCTCGAGCAGTGGCTCCTCTACCGCGCTCTCGATGCCCCACGAAACCGAACCCTCCTCGGCTGCAACGTGTCGTGTGAGTTTCTGCTCGGCCGCATCAAGCGCGACGGGGCCGTGCGACGCCTCCTTGAAATCCAGTGATGGCTGCCGATTGGCGGACGCTCCCGCCGGGTGATCCGCGGCAGATCATCGGTGCCAACGTAGCCGCCCTCCGCGACCGTATCGCGGAGGCGTGCCGGCTCGCCGGTCGTGATCCCGGAGAGGTCACGCTGGTCGCCGTCACGAAATACGTCTCCGCAGACCTTGCCGTGATGGTGCTCGACGCAGGCCTGCTCGACCTGGCCGAAAGCAGGCCGCAGACGCTCTGGGACAAGGCGGCAGCGATGGCGGGCCGACCGAAACTCCCGCGATGGCACATGATCGGGCACCTTCAGCGCAATAAGATTCGCCGTACCCTGCCTCTCCTCGGCATGCTCCAGTCGCTGGATAGCCTCCGGCTGCTGGAAGCCGTCGAAGCGGAGGCGATTCGTGAAGCAGAGGCGACGTCACCTTCGCCGTCGTTGCCCTGCCCACGGCTCGACATGCTCGTGGAAGTCAATCTCACAGACGACCCCGGCCGGTCCGGCGCTGTCTTCAACGATGTGCCCGCGCTCGTCGCCGCGGCGGCACGTTCACCAGCCGTCCGCCTGCGTGGCCTGATGGGAATGGCAGCGCGGCCCGATGCCGGATCGGACGCCCGACGTGACTTTGCTAGGCTGCGGCTGCTCAGGGATGAATTGGCAAGGGCGATCCCCGATCCCGAGGCCCTCGCTAACCTCTCGATGGGCATGAGCGGAGACTTCGAGGCCGGCATTCTCGAAGGCAGCACGATTGTGCGGATCGGATCGGCACTCTTCGACGGGCTCGCGTAAGCCCGCGTGCTTCAATCGTCGAACCGGACTTCCAGGATCGCATACTCGAGCCGACCGGCCGGCACGTCGATCGACACCTTCTCACCCACCTTGTGGCCCAGGAACCCTTGGGCGAGAGGGCTCGCGACATTGATCCGCCCGGCGTCAAAATCCTCTTCGCCCGCGCCGACGAGCACATACTCCTCCTCGTCGCCTAACTTCAAATCCTTCACGCGGATCGTCGCGCCAAAGACGACTTCGTCACTGGCCTCCTTGGGCCGTTCGACGATCACGGCGCGAGCGAGCTTGTCCCGTAAGAGATTGATCTTGGCCTGAAGCATGCCCTGGCTCTCACGGGCGCCATGATATTCGGCGTTCTCGCTGAGATCCCCTTCGCTGCGGGCGGCCGCAATGCGATGGGCAATGATCGGCATCTCCACGGTCTCGAGCTCATCGGCCTCGGCCTTGAGCTTGTCATAGCCCGCGCGGGTCATTGGAATGCGATCGGACATCCGTGGTCTCTCCTGGTGAAGCGACGTGCCCAGGACGTCGCGTGGTCCGGTCAGCCGGCCGTGTGGGACGTATAGAGGAGTCTGCCGCAGCTTCGGCAGGCGACAATGCGGCCGGCGAACAGTTCCGAAGTCATGTTGCTGGTGATCTGCTGGTGGCAGCCTCCACAACTCTGCCCATCAATCGCCGCCATACCGTCGGCTCCCTTGTGCTTGACGACGCGGTCGTAGCGGGCACGCACATCATCGGCCAATTCCTTCTCAGCCATGGCGAGCTCACCGCTGACGCGGGCCACGTCCTCATCAAGCTGGCCCTTGTCATCGCGAACACGGCCCTGCTCCGCGGCAAGCTTCCGCTGGACAGCCGTGAGGGCCTCCTCGGCCTTCGGGACTCCCGGCGCGAGGACATCAATGCCCTCGAGAGCCTCGAGGATCTCGTCTTCAAGGACCTTCGTGGCCATTCGGTCAGCGGCAATCTGGTCACCGAGGGTCTGGTATTCCCGGTTGGTCTTGCAGGCGTTGAGCTTCCCTTCGAGGTCGGCATTCTTCGACTCGGCACTCCTGAGCTGGAGTTGTTTGCGGTCGACGGCGAGCCTCGCCTGCTTGATTGCGTCCTTGGCTGAATCCCGAGCCGCCTCGGCGTTCCGGACGGTCGTCGCGAGCGCCGCCACCCGGAGCGGCCCGGCATCGAGCCGCCCGTGGAGATCCTCCAGTTGACGGTGCATTCGGTGCAGCGTGCGAAGCGTTTCGATAGCAACTGCGACGGTCATGAGACTCTCCGGCGGGACGGTCTATCCGCCCCGCCGGAGAGTGTAGCACAGTGACCGTGGTGGGCGACGGTAGCGCCGGACCGGCCCGGAGGCCTCACCCGATGGAATTTTCCAGGAACGTTTCGAGCTGCTGCGACCGCACTGGGTGCTGGAGCTTCTTGACGGCCTTGGCCTCGATCTGCCGCACCCGTTCGCGGGTCACACGGAAGATTCGGCCCACCTCTTCGAGCGTGTAGGTGTATCCATCGGTGAGCCCATACCGCAGCCGAATGATCTCCCGCTCCCGGTAGGTGAGGGTCTTGAGGAGCGAATCGATCCGATCACGAAGCAGGCCATGCGTGGTGGACTGCGTGGGGCTCGCTACGCCGACATCCTCGACAAACTCACTGAAGCTGGCGTCCTCGCTCTCCCCCACGGGGCGATCGAGGCTCATGGGCTGACGACCCATGTCGAGCACCCGCCGCGCCTCCTCGAATGGCACATCCGCCGCAGCGGCAATCTCCTCGGGTGATGGCTCGCGACCCAGCTCATGGAGCAGCTTCTTGGCCGTGTTCCGCAGCTTCGAGAGCACGTCGATCATATGCACGGGAATCCGGATCGTGCGGGCCTGATCGGCGATGGCCCGCGTGATCGCCTGACGGATCCACCATGTGGCGTAGGTCGAAAACTTAAACCCGCGGCGGTACTCATATTTATCCACCGCTCGCATGAGGCCAGTGTTGCCCTCTTGGATAAGGTCGAGGAATGCGAGCCCTCGGTTGCGATACTTCTTCGCGATGGACACCACGAGCCGGAGGTTCGCCGCGGAAAGATTCCGCTTGGCCCCCTCATAGCCCTGACGCAGGTTCTCGAGCGTGCCCACCCTGGTCCGAAGCGACCGTGGGCTCTCGAGCGTGGTGAGCATGAGGTCGCGAAGCTCCTTCCGCATGTCGGCTCGATCGTCGCACGACCGTTCGCCAGCCTTCATCGCCTTGAGGTCGCGCTGGAGGCTATCCATGCGGGCGGACATGCCCCGCAGGAGCTTGACGAGCGGCTGCACTCGGCGGGTGCGAAGGCTCAACTCCTCGACGAGCAGGAGCGACTTGGCCCTCGCCCGCTTGAAGCGGCCCCGCGCAGCTTTGGCCTCGCCCGCGGGCGTGCGGCGGCTGATGAGCTGCCGGAAATCTGCCTGGCTCTGGCTGATCAGGTGGTCGAGCGTGCCAAGATTGTGGGGCATGCGAGCCTGAACTTGCTCCTTGGTGAGCCGCTCCGTGAGCGACACCTTGATGGTGCGGTCAAAGGGGAGGTGCCCCTCATGAACCTTGCGAAGGGTATCGACCGTGGAGTGAAGCGAGTAGGCGCAGCCGAGCACCGCCCGCCGAAACCGCTTCCGAGTGACCTCGATCCGCTTCGCAAGCGAGATTTCCTCGCGTCGGGTGAGCAGAGGAATCTCCGCCATCTGCGCGAGGTACATGCGGATCGGATCATTGCCGGCGTTCGACGGTGGCGTGGTGATCACCTCGTCCCGTTTGCGAGCCTGGGGCTGGGCTACGTCCGCCGGATCGATGATCACGGGGGGGCCATCGCTGATCTCGATCCCCTTGTCCTCGAGCGCGACGAGGAGCGCGTCGATCTTTTCGGGATCGACGGCCTCGTCCGGCAGGTATTCGTTGACCTGGTCGAACGTCAAGTAGCCCTGCGCGGTGCCCAGCGCCACGAGCTTGGCCAGTTCGGCTCCGGTCTCGAAATCAGGCACCGTTGGCATCGCGGCAGACACACGACTCACCTCAGTCAGCGACTGGGCGGCGCGGGGCAGATCATCGGCTGGAAGCGGGCAATCGGACATCGTTGGTTCTCCTTCACCAATCCTATCGTCACTCGCACGCCGCCCCCCCGGTGCGGGAGTATCCGCACCGACTTCGGCAACGACGAGGTGGGCACCCTCACCCCTCCTTGGGTGAGGGAATGCCCTGGATGGCCCGCCGCTGGGCGACGAGCCGTTCCAAAAGTTCTGCCTCGGCAACGGTGTCGAGGCGGGATGTTTTGAGGGCGCGGGCGCTGGCATGCGCCCCGCGGCCGGCAGCGCGACGGTGGAGTGCGGTGACGAACGCCTCGAGGCGCCCGTCTCCGTCCCTTGATCCGCGTGAGGTATTCGCCTCGTCCACCGCAACGAGAATGCTTTGCAGCGCCGGGTCATTCAGCTCGAGGAGCAATCCTGAGAGGCCCACCACGCGTCCCGCATCATGGAGCCGCCGTGCTGCCTCGATGACCGTGCGACCCGCATCGCTCTCCAGATCGGCCGGGCGAACGTCCCGCACCACGATTCCAGCCCCCTCGGGCACGCCGACGAGTACTTCGAGCACCTCACGATCCCAGGCCGGCAGTCGCGGAGCCTTCGCGGGCTCATTTGCACTCGTGGGCTCGCGCGAAATCCGAGACCGCTGACGGAGTTCGTCGAGCCGACGACGAAGCACGTCGCGTCCAAGGCCGAACCTCCTCGAGAGCCGCCCGAGCACCTTGTCTTCACGGAGGAGCCGCTCGGAACCGCCCGCTGGGCTGGGAGCCGCCAGCGCCGCCAGAACGCTTTCAACCGCGGTGAGGGCCGCGTCATCGCCGGCATCGCTCGGGAGGGAAGCGAGCGTCTCATCCATCCGGTAGTCGAGGGGGTCCACGGCAGCCGCGATCACTTCCTCGAAGGCATCCCGCCCCTGGCCGAGGAGAAGGTCACAGGGATCGAGGCCGGTCGGCATCCGAGCAATCTTCACGTCAATCGGTTCGGAAAGCAGCATGCCGAGGATCTCGTTTGCCCGACGGCGGCCGGCATCATCGCCATCGAGCACAAGGACGACGCGGTCAGCGTACCGCTTGAGGAGCTTGGCATGGCGTTCGCCGAGCGCGGTGCCGAGCACGGCGACGACGTCGTCGCAGCCTGCCTGCCGAGCGGCCAGGCAATCGGTGTAACCCTCGACGACCACGGCGCGGCCCGAGGCGGCGATCGCGGTCCGGGCCAAGTCCAAGCCATAGAGCGTGCTACTCTTCGAGAAGAGCGGCGTCTCAGGCGAGTTGATGTATTTCGCCATGTCTTGCTGGCCACCCGGAAGGATGCGGCCGCCGAAGGCGATGCAACGACCCAACGGATCTCGGATCGGAAAGATCACGCGGCCGCGGAAGCGGTCGTAGTGGCCAGGTCGATCGTCCCGCCGGATCACGAGGCCTGCCCGCTCGAGGATCGGCGCTGCGATGCCGGCCGTGGAGGCCTGCCGCAAAAGCCAATCCCACGATTCGGGTGCATATCCGACCCCAAACTGCTCGAGGAGGCCGGAGGCGAGGCCGCGATTCGCGAGATAGTCGCGGGCGGCCCCGGCTTCCGGCGCCAGGGCGAGGCACTCACGGAATCTGGCGGCGGCCCATTCGAGGCACTGGGCGAGGAGCGTTCGTTCGTCGGAGGCAGCCCCGCTGCGGACTCGCGCGAGAGTGATTCCCACGCGGTCCGCGAGCTGCTCGAGCGCGTCGCGAAACTCGAGCTTCTCGATCCGCATGAGGAAGTTGAAGACGTCGCCGCCAACGTCGCAGACCCAGCACCGGTAAGTCTGGCGCTCCGGGTTGACCTGGAGACTCGGTTTGGAATCGTCGTGCCACGGGCACAGCCCGACAAAGCCCTTGCCTTGGCGGCGGAGCGCCACGTATGACCCCACCAATTCGACGATGTCGACGGCATCTCGGACCTGCTCCTTGACGTCGTCACGATCGTTCGACGGGGTCTGCGGAGGCTGCACGGGAGGTTGGGTCCGAAGCGGGGCAGGCATGCCGCGAGCAATCGCTCGCAACTGACCGCCGCAATCTATGGGTACAAAAAAAACAGGTCAACGCCAGCCGCATTCGGCGCAATCTGCCCAGACTGCCCCGCTGGTGTTTGCCCGCACTCTGAGCGGCCCCGCTGAGGTTATTTACCCCGCTTGAATCGCTTGTCTTTGGGATTCCCACGGGCCAGCGCGTAGGCGAGGAGATCGAGGACCTCCTCCTCGTTGAGCGTGTCTATCAGCGCGGCGGGCATGAGGGACGTGGGCGACGCGACGATCTCCTCGATCGCGGAACGGGGGACGCGAACAAACTTCGTGGCATCCTCGGGGTCTGTCACGATCGTGATCGCGTCGGCGTCCTCCGCCACGATACGGCCGGTGTAGGCCTTGCCTTCGTCGGTCTGCACGGTGCTCGCCTTGTACTGATCTGATACCACACGGCTCGGCTCTACGATCGCCTCCACGAGATCCTTGAGCTGAAAACGGCCGCCGGCCTGCGTGAGGTCGGGGCCTGTCGATCCGCCATCGCCACCATAGCGATGGCATACGATGCACCGCGCCGCGGCGAAGGCTTGCTTCCCAGCCTCAAAGCTCCGCGTCTGTGGGCCGAGACCTTGCTCAGCAGAAGCCATGACGTCGGCCACCGTCCACGTTCTTCCAGGGCCCTGCGGCTTCGGGAGCGGTGGTGCCACCCACGGCTTTCGGGCGCCGAGCGTCTCGAGAGCAAGCCGCTCGTTCTCGGACAGACCGGCGAGGCTTTCGGCCTCGATGTTTGCCAAAAACTTCTGGAAGCTGTTGCCACCGACCCACTCTCGGCCGCGGGCGAACCATTCGTAGTAGGCCTTCCGATCCGCCGCGGTCCACATCGGGGATCCCGGCGCGTCGCGAAGGGTGCGAAGGACATAGGCATAATGAATTTGGAGAAGGTCGCTCCGCTTCTCGAGCGAGGCCCGCACCGCCGAGCCGTAGCGGGCGTTCCGCTCGATGAGCCGGCGGAGTTCGTCTTCGTCTGGCGCGAGGTTCGTGCCTCCTGCCGATTCGCTCGGGACAGCGAGGCCGGCCACGATGGCGCTCGCAATGCCCGGGGCGCGCACCGCCACGAGGAGGCTCGAGAGAGCTCGATCGAGGTCAAAACTCCCTGATGGAAAGAGCGGCATGAAGCGCGTGGCGATCCGCGCCGCGGCATCGGGCGCTGGGGCACCAAGACGGATGAGCGCGAGCTCGTATGCCCGCACGAGCGCGAGGAGGTCTTCGTGCCCGAGCGACTTTGGGTCAACCTTGTCGAGCGTGGCGAGCACGTTCGGCTGGACGGCACGCTCAGCCCGTCGTGCGACGGCAATGGCGCCCTCGATTCGAGCGCGGGATGTTGTGGCCGCAAGCGCCGCGTCCTGCCAGAGCTCGAGGGGCTGGTGCTCGAGCGCGACCCTGGCGGCGTAGCGGATGAACCGGTCGGGGCTCGCGAGCGACGGGATCGCGAGGGTGACGGCCTTTGCCGGATCGTCAGCACGGCGGTGGTACGCTTCGAGCGCATGCCGAAGCCGCCGATCCTCTCCGTGCCGCTCGTCACGGACATCGACCGCGGCGGTCGCCTCCGGGCCTGCGTACCGCACACGGTAGAGCTCACTCTGCCCGCCGCGGCCACCGACCGCGAAATACATTGCGCCATCGCGGCCGATCACCATATCAGTCAGCGGGAGGGGAGTCCGCGTTACGAACTCCTCGAGGGTGCCGCGGTACGTCGAGCCCAAAGGCTCGAGGTGGATGCCATAGATCGTTCCAAACGTCCAGTCAGCCACATAGAGCGCCCGCTGGTACTTCGCAGGAAAGGCTGCGCCATACCCGAAGCAGACGCCCACGGGAGAACCTGGGCCGATGTCGACGAAGGCGGGAAGACTGTCGGGATTCGATGGGGGCCACTTGGCCGTGCCACTGCGCCATCCCAGCTCGCTCCCACTGGTTGCATGGTTCACGCGGGTTGGCCGGTACCAGGGCGTTCCAAAATCCCACTCCATGTCGGCGTCGTACGCGAAGATCTCGCCGTCGGCGTTGAACGCGAAGTCGTAGGGATTGCGGTAGCCCGCGCTCCACAGCTCCCATGTCTTACCTTCGGGATCGGTGCTCGCGATGAATCCCCCGGGCGCAAGGATGCCCGCGGCGTGACCGTTGGCGTCCCACATTCGCGGAATCACGACATCCTCGTCCCAGCAGTCCGGAAGGCGGCTTGTGCCGTCGGACGCCAGCTCAATCTTCCGCTGCGATTCACGAAGCCCGCCCATCGTCTGAGGCGGTGTGACATCCGTTGTGGCAAAGGGAAGCTTCGTGTGATTGCCACAGATCACGAAGAGCCGCTTGCCATCCGGCGAGAGAAGGATGGTATGCGGTCCGTGCTCGCCACCTCCGGCGAGGTCGCGAAGCTTCGTGACGGTCTCGGGCATGCCGTCGCCATCGGTGTCCGTCACGCGATAGAGCCCGCTGCCAGTGCCGCCGTTGCAGACGACATAGAGGGCATCGAACGCCCACAGGAGACCCTGGGCGCCGGTGATCGCCGCGGGAACGCGTTCCACCACGGTCTCCCCTGCCCCGTCGAGCGGCGCGGGCGTGATTCGGACAAGTCCCTTGTCTTGCTGATCGCTGGCGAAGAGTCGACCCTGAGGATCGACGGCCAACGACACCCACGAGCCGAGCTCCTCGCGTGGCACGCTGAAGAGCCGGTCGACAACGAAACCTGCTGGCACCGTGAACGCCTGCTCCTGAGCCTCACCGGCTGCCGCAATCGGCATCGCTTCGGGTGCCTGCGACCAGCGCGGGGCGGCGTCGGCGGCGCTCACCGCCACAGGCAGTGCCCAGGCGACGATCAGGCCCGCCCAACAGCCTCGTGCGCTGGGGAAGCGGCAGGAGCGAGACGGGGTCACGAGCACATCGTGCCAGGCGCATGACATCACGGGGAGTCTCCTTCGGGCACGGGAAGGGCAAGAAAAGGCGAGGACGGTCCCCTGGGGACCGCGTGATGGAGGGCTGAGGAACTGGCAGTTCAGGCCCGCGAGGACTGGCGAGCTAGGAGAGCAACCGGTCCACACTGTCGAGGAGGCGGTCCATGGCAAAAGGCTTACGAATGTAGTCGTCGACACCGAGCATCTCGGCGTAGGCCTTGTGACGGCTTCCCTCGTTCGCAGTGATCATGATCACTCGCATCGGGTCGGGCCGGCTGCGGCGGAGTTTCTCGAGCACGAGGAACCCACTTCGCTTCGGCATCATCATGTCGAGCACGACGAGATCGGGCTCCTCACTCTCGGCAAGTGCCAACCCCTGATTGCCATCGCGGGCCACGAGAATGGTGTACCCGCGGGACTCGAGGACCGTCTTCATGGACTCGACGATTTCGTGATCGTCGTCAACGATGAGGATTCGCTTCTCGGCGCGAGCAGCGCGGGCTGCGGAATCCTTCACTGCCGGCTTCGCAGAATCCGGGGAACCTTCAGACGGATCCGACTTGGTAGTCTTGCGGGGCTTTTTTGCGGCTGGCATGCAGCGTCTCGGGAAAGGTGCGGTGGGCGAAGATTCCGCGTTAGGTTAGCACGGTGTCGGCCGATCGGCCATCGTGCCCGAACGTGGGCCACCTGCGGAAGGTTGCGCCGGCCGTGCCGTGCCGAGGCAGACGGCGGCAAGAGCGACGCCGCATGCAGCCCCAAAGGCCACGTCGCTGGGGTAATGAGCGCTGCTCAGCACTCGCTGCGACGCTGCGAGTGCTGCCAGGGCGACGAAGACCGGCAGGCCGTGCGGATACTTCCACGAGAGCACCGTAGCGAGCCCGGCAGCAACAGCGGCATGGCCCGATGGCAAGCTCATGAGGTCGGCCGACTTTCCGAGTTTCATAGCCGCGTCGCTCCCGCTGGTCGTCAGTTGTCGAGCGGCGACACCAAACGTCTCAAAGGCCGACGTCACGTTGGCGAAATCGACTGCCCGCGGCCGCACCCGCGTGACGAGAACCTTCAGGCCGTCCACCACGAGTCCACCCGCAAAGGTGGACAGCACCATTCGGCCGATGTCCCACCGCGCTGCCACGAAGCCACCTGCACACCGGAGCACAGGATCGAGGCAAACCGTCACGATGAGGATCACGGCGACCGACAGCGCGTGAGCAAAGGCCTCACCGAGATCGATGAGACGGCCCAGGTCACCGGGGAGCCGGTGCCCACGGCACCACATAGCCACCGGCAGATCGACAAGAAACAAAACCCCGCCGAGGCAGGCCAGGCCGAGGGCCACCAGAAGCCTTCGCCCACGGGCGCGCGAGGCCGTGGCCGCGGGCCGCGGCAACGAGTCCATCAGGGACGGGGCAGAATCCATGGCATCCATGGCGACAAGTGTCGCACGCCTCCCCGACGATCGTCCACGTCACTCTGACGCATGGGGGCGTTCTCCGCCGCGGCGCGGGTCATTGCCAGAGGCCGCGGTCGAGCAGCCGATAGTTAATGGCCTCGCTGATGTGGGCCGCGGTGATCGCCTCGTGTGCGTCGAGATCGGCCACCGTGCGGGCCACGCGCAACACCTTGTCGTGGGCCCGAGCGGAGAGACCGAGATCGGCCACCGCCGCGCGGAGAAGCTCATTGGCCGGTGCATCGAGCTGGCAATACTCCCGAATTTGTCGGCTCGTCATCCGAGCGTTGCACCGAGGCCCCCCTTCCGCAAACCGAGACGCCTGCCGCAGTCGCGCCGCGAGCACGGCCTCCCGCATCTGTCCGCTCGACGTCCCGGGCCGCTTGGCAGCCAGCTCGCGAAATGGCACACCGGGCACCTCGAGATGGATATCAATCCGGTCGAGCAACGGACCCGAGATTTTCCCCATGTATTTTTCAACTTGAGGCGCCGTGCACTGGCACTGGCGTCGGGGATCGCCGCGGTAGCCGCACGGGCAGGGATTGAGGGCAGCCACGAGCATGAACTCAGCCGGAAAACGGGTCGTTGTCTTCGCGCGACTGATCGTCACCGAGCCATCTTCGAGCGGCTGCCTGAGGACCTCGAGCGTGCGCCGGTGGAACTCGGGGAGCTCGTCCAGAAAGAGCACCCCGTTGTGAGCCAAGCTGATTTCGCCCGGCATCGGTATCGATCGGCCTCCCACCAGCCCAGCCTCGGAAATCGTGTGGTGTGGGGCGCGGAAGGGTCGCGTTGCCAGGAGCGGTTGACCTGGCTGCAAGAGCCCAAGGGCACTGTAGATCTGCGTCGTCTCGATCGATTCGGGTGCCGAGAGCGGAGGAAGGATCGTCGGAATCCTCTTGGCGAGCATCGTCTTTCCGCCGCCCGGCGGGCCAACCATGATGCAGTTGTGGCCCCCCGCTGCCGCCACGCAGATGGCCCGCTTGGCAGCTTCCTGGCCGCGCACGTCTGCGAAATCAATGTCATAGGTCGCGAATCGCTCGAACCACTCGCTCACCCGAGGCGGCGTGGGTGGAATGTCGAGCTCGCCCGCGAAGAACTGCACGGCCTCGGTCAGCGATGACACGGGGATGACGTCGATATTCTCCACGACGGCAGCCTCGGTGGCGCTGGCCGTCGGCACCACGATCCCTTTGAGTGGACGCGGCCGGTTTTTTTGGCGAGCCGCGGCGATTGCAATCGAAAGGGCGCCCCGCGCCGGCCGCGTGGTGCCCTCGAGCGAAAGCTCACCTACAACGGCATAGTCCTCGAGGCGCTCTGATGAGAATTGCCCGCTACCGACGAGGATGCCGAGGGTGATCGGAAGATCGAACGTGGCAGCCTGCTTTGGCAGCTCGGCCGGGGCCAGGTTGATGACGATGCGGTCGTTGGGCCGGGTGTAGCCCGAGTTCACGATTGCACGCGCTATCCGATGCGTGCTTTCACGGATCGCGGTGTCGGGCATGCCGACGAGGACCGTTGCCGGAAGCGCTCCTGCGGATACGTCCACCTCAACATCCACCGGAATCGCGTCGATCCCAAAGAGCGAAAATGTTTGGAGTCTGGCAAGCATGACGCGAACCTCCGTGAGGCGGCGACCCAGGCACGGCCACGCCGTGGCCACAGGCACCACAGACTAAATGGTGTACAGACGTTCATTTTTTGTCAAGGCCCGATGTGCGGAGAGGCTCGCGGGCGGTAGGATGCATTCGCGAATGGCGTTCCTGCACGCTGCCCCGAGGGGATCACGACCCATGCGATCAACAAGCGAGTTTCAAGCGGTCCGCCCGATCCGAACCTGGATCGCCGTCTGCGGGCTTGTGGCCACGGCGATCCTGGTGTCGTGCGTTGCCACGAGAGCCGCCGATGAAGCTGCCCGCTGGGCATCCCTCTTCGACGGCAAGCAACTTGGCGAGTGGAAGTCCACCCCCTTTGGCGGTGAGGGGGAGATCACCGCCGGCGACGGCGTCCTGCGAATCGGCATGGGGGTCGATCTCAGTGGGGTCACCTGGCAGGGCAAGTTTCCACGCAAGGATTTTGAGATGGAGCTCGAGGCCCGCCGCGTCGATGGCACCGATTTTTTCTGCGGCCTCACGTTCCCAGTCGGCGAAGACCACTGCAGCCTCATCCTCGGGGGCTGGGGTGGAGGCGTGGTCGGCCTCTCGAGCATCGATGGCCAGGACGCGGCCAATAACAACAGCACTCAGGTGATGGCGTTTGAAAACAACCGCTGGTATGCCGTACGCGTTCGCGTGACGGCCAAGCGGATCACATGCTTCCTCGACGGCAAGCAGATCATCGACCAGCCACTTCAAGACCACATCATCTCCGTGCGAGAGGAAGTCATTCCCTCGCAGCCACTGGGGATCGCGACCTACTCCACCACGGCTGAGATCCGCAGCATCCGCTGGCGACCTGTCGCTGACGACGCACCGTGATGACACCAGAGAAGATCGACGAGCCAGCAGACCGTGCGGGGGACGCCACCGATCAACCCCCGTCACCGGATCGTTTGCGGCAGCGCATCGCCGGGGAGGCGGCCCGTGCTGTCACCGGCGGCAGCGACTCGCGGCGGGCGGTGTTTCGCGCGGCCCGACGAGTAGCCCACGGTTGGGTGCCCGCGGATCAGCTCCCCGACCATGCTGAGATTCGTCGCGAGGTCCACCGGCGGCTCGATCCCTCAGGGTCGCTGGCTCCCGTCATCGGAGACCGTTTCGATCGGCTCGCCGCTCTTGTCGCCATCCTCGAAACGGTCCGACAAAACCCAGCCCGCCATCCCGAGGGTGACGCCCTCGAGCACTCGCTTCAGGTTTTTGAAGTCGTGTATCAGGAGCGGCCATCCGACGAGGAGCTCCTCACGGCAGCGCTGGCCCATGATGTGGGCCTCGCGATCGACCGCCGCGAGGCCGTGGCGACGGGGCTCGAGGCCCTCGACGGCCTCATCACCCCCCGCACGCACTGGCTCATTGAGAACCTCCCCGTGGCGTGTGCGTATGCCGATAGCACGCTCGGACATCGAGCCCGCAAGCGGCTCGAAGCCCACGCCGACTTCCTTGACGTCCTCCTGCTCGCGGAAGCCGACCGGCGTGGTCGCGTCCGCGGTGGCGCCGCCCCAACCCTCGATGAGGCCATCACCATCCTCCGCGACCTCGAGCAAGCCGGGGATGCGGATGGCTAACGTCTAGAGGCTCCGTTTGAGATCGCCTGGTTGGCGACTGGTATGGCTCTTCGAGGACAACTCGAGCTGGAGAGATTGCCGGCAACCGGAGGGTGTGACGATGCGTTTCGGATTTGTTCTTGCGATCGTGATGGTCGGTTTCCCATGGCCCGGGGCCGTCGCCCAAGAAAAGGTTTCCAATCGGTAAGGGCGCGAGACCGTCGAGTCGAAACCGAGGCCGTGCGTGGTCTGGATCCATAGTGGAGGATGGCAGAAAGGGGACAAGTCGAATGGTCACCCCAAGGTCGGCAGATACACGGCATCGGGTGATTACGTCGCGGCAAGCATCGGCTATCGATTGACGGATAAAGCGGCCTGGCCCGCCCACAATTCACGACTGTAAGGCTGCCATCAGGTACCTTCGCAGCCACGCAGGCGAACTGGGGATCGACCCCAAGAAGATCGGCGTGTGGTGCGAATCAGCGGGCGGTCAGCTCGCGAGCATGCGCGGTACTTCCGGCGATGTTCCCGAGTTGGAAGGAGCTGCGGGGGTAGCCGGCGTCAGCAGCCGAGTTCAGTGTGTCGTTGACTTCTGCGGGCCAAGCGATTTTCTTCGGCTCGATGAGAACAGGCCGCCGAACGGCCGAGCAGGCGAAGCGATCACCACGCTGTTGGGCGGTCCCTTGAAGACCAGGAAGGACGTCGCACGGCAAGCCTCGGCAGCACATTACGTTTCGGCAGACGATCCGCCGTTTCTCATCGTTCACGGAACAGCCGACCCGGTCGTACCGATGGATCAAGCTCAGTCCTTTTTCGAGCGTCAGAAGAAGGTCGGCATGAAGACGATGATGATCCCCATCGGAGGTGGCGGACACATCATCTACGGAGACGAGATTTTTCAACGGGTGCGGGCATTCTTTGATCGTGAGCTGCTTGGTCGCACATGCGAAGTCTCTGACGCCCCCATTCCCGCCAGGTGAGAGGTTCGTCTGGGTATGTCGTCGTGGTGCTACACCGGCGGGATGCCGTCGAGGGCGATGCGGACAGCCTGGCGGGCGTCCTGCCAGCGCGTCCGCACCGTTCGCTCGGAGCATTCCATGACGTGGGCGATCACCTTCTGGTCGGCACCCAGATACCACACCAAATGAAACACCTCGCGAAGATCGTTCGGCAGGTTCGTGATTGCGGTGTGAAAGAGCGTCCAGCGATCGAGTGACTCATCGTGGACTGCGGCGTTCCCGAGGGCCGGTGGCACGCATGGACGCTCGAGATCTCCAGACCCAGGCATGTTCGTTGCGTGGTTGGCCGCGAACGACATCGGGCCTGCATGCCGGCGGGCCAGATCGAGCAGCTCGCGGTGAAGCTCCGTCGCGGCAAGCGCCATGATCGCCCGCGGTGCATCGATCCGCACCGTGCCAAGCGTGCGGTGAAGCCGCATGGCAACGTTCTGGAAGACGTCGTCCGTGTCGTCCCATCGGCGGACGTTCGGAAACTCGGCAAGCATCCGCCGCGCGAGCACCCGGAGCCGGCTGCCGCACAGCTCGATGATACGATCCCGTGCGGCAAGGTCGCCTGCCGCTAGGCGTTCGAGGCAGACCATCAATTCCGGCGAATACGCGGTGTCTGAATCGTCGTTGTGGGTCGGCACGGGAACCGCCTCGCCATGCGGGCAGAAGGGTCGCCTGCCCTGGAACACCTGGTGCGGTCAACAGGGCCGCGGATCAAGCATCGGGCGATCGTACCACGGAGCGCCGGCATCCCATGCGTGGCATATGCAGAGGCCCGGTATCCCGTCGCGGAGCGATGTATAACGGCCTCATGCACCCTTCGGATCGGTCCTCATCCAGCGTGCCCAGGTTGGCCGACGCCATCGAGAATGGCTCGGACGGATCGTGTGCCGCGGCCTCGGAACGAGATGGGGCCACGGGTGGTCTTCCCGGAGCGGATGAAAATTTCGGTTTCTCGAGCGACCGCCCTTCTGCCGACCCGCTTGGGCCAGGCACGAGGCTCGACGGCGTCACGATCGTTCGGCTGCTCGCATCGGGCGGCATGGGCAGGGTGTACGTCGGCCATCAGGCATCGCCCGCGCGGCCGGTCGCGGTGAAGGTCCTTCGGGACAGCCTGGCCCCCTCGCCGGTCGTGCGACGATTCGCCCACGAGGCCCAGTTCCTGGCACGGCTTCGCCATCGAGGAATCGCGCAGATCTTTGCTGCCGGCATCCACGCCACGCCAGCCGGCAACGTGCCGTACTTCATCATGGAGCTCGTTGTCGATGCGGCCACGATTACCGAATTTGTGCGGAGGCGACAGCTCGCGACGCACGATCGAGTCGCGCTGTTTGCAGGAGCCGCCGCCGCGGTCGCGTACGCACACCGTGAGGGCGTCGTGCACCGAGACCTCAAGCCCGGCAACATCCTCGTCGATGCCGCCGGCGACACGAAGGTCATCGACTTCGGTATCGCCAGGGCGATTGACTCGGGCGATGAGCGGCTCACGGGCGCGGCCGAGCTGGGCCAGCTTCTGGGCACCGTGCGGTACATGGCTCCCGAGCAGCTTGGCCACGCCCATGGTGAGGCCGACGCGCGGAGCGATGTCTACGCCATGGGGCTCGTGCTTCACGAGCTTCTCCTCGATGCGCTGCCGTATGAGCTTGGCGGACGATCCCTCCTCGAAGCAGCTGCGATTCTCGATGCACGTTCCGGTGGGGAGGCTCGTGCCATCGCCCGCAGCCTGCGGGCACGCGGCCTGGTGGCCGACGAAGCGGCTGCGCTGGCCGCGATCATCGGAGCCTGTCTCGAACCACGCCCCGGCGATCGGTATCAGAGCGGAGTTGATCTCGCCGCCGACCTCGAACGCTGGCTCGCCGGGCAGCCGATCCATGCGCGGACGCCACCATTGGTCGAGTCGATCGCGCGACTGGCCAGGCGACACAGCCGAGCCGCAGCGGCTGCGGTTGCGGTCTTCGCCGTGCTGCTGATCGCCCTTGGCGCCGTGGCCTGGTCGTGGCGGACGGCCGAGGCCCAGCGGCGCATCGCGGCGTCGGCAACCGTCGCTGCCAACGATGCACGATGGATCGCGGAGCAGCAGCGGGCCGAGGCCGATGCCCGCGCCACCGAGGTCCGCCGTCAGCTCTACTTTTCGACGGTCCTGCTCGCGGCCGAAGCACGCGACCGCGACAACCTCGCGGAAGCTCGCCGCCTCTTGGCCGAAGCCCATGCGCTTGCCCCAGGCGTCGCAACACATCCGATCGAGCTCGACTACCTCGCCGCATCGCTCGATGAGTCGCTTGCGACGCTCGATGCCGAGGCAGGCACCGTGACTGCCGTGGCGATGTCGGGCGACGGCACGACCGTGGCCGCTGCTACGGAGACAGGTCAGGTGCTCGTCTGGCGACCCGGTACGCCGGCGGTGACTCTCGCGACGCTCGAGGGCCGCGTGTGGGCGGTCGCATTCTCGCCCGATGATTCACTCGTGGCCATCGGCACGTCCGAGGGGCAACTCCGCGTGTACGAAACTGCCACCGGCCGCGAGACGGCCAGCGTCGAGGCGCACGACGGCACCATCTATGGCCTCGACTTTTCACCCGATGGCCTGGTTCTGGCGACCGCGGCACGGGACCGCGCCGTGCGGATGTGGGATACGCAATCATGGAAGCGGCAGCACCAACTCATTGGCCACGACGGCACCGTGCTTTCGGTCGCATTCGCACCGGACGGTCGTCGCATCCTTACGACGTCTTCCGACGGCACCGCCCGCATCGCGAAGGCCGACGACCTCTCAGAATCGCTGCGGATCGATGCTGGATCGGGCCGCGTCTTCCGCGGGGCCTTCTCGCCCGATGGCCGCCACGTTGCCACGGCCGGCGAGGACGGCCATGCCCGTCTCTGGGACGCTGAAAACGGCACCATGCTCGGTGATATCCCCCATGCCCACCGCGTCAACGCCGTCGCCTTTGCAGGTGATGGAAGCTACCTCGTGACGGCGTCGGGGGATTCCGTCTTGCGGTGCTGGGATAGTGCAACGTCGCGTGTCGTGGCTCGCCGACGAGGCCATGCCGACGGCATCTGGTCTCTTGCGATTCAGCCACTCAGACGTGATCGCAAGACGCCGGCAGATTCGCCGCCTACCGTTGTTACAGGTTCGTCCGACGGCACCGTGCGACTCTGGGATCTCGGTGCCGCCGGTGAACCGATCGTGCTCCTCGGCGATCGGGGAATCGCCGTCGCAGTCTCGCCCGCCGGAGACGTGCTCGCCGTGAGCGCGGCGAATGGAGAAGTCGTGCTTCTCGACCCCGCGACGCTGCGAGAGCGCATGCGGTTCACAGGCTTGAGTGATCGCGTGAACGGCCTCGCGTTCGCGCCCGACGGCGCGCTCCTCGCCGCAGTCGATGACAGCGGCACGCTTCACCGCTGGAGGCTTCCTGATGCCGCACCGCTCGAGCCGCTCTCCATCCACACTCGCCGTGGCTTTGATGTCTGCTTCTCCCCCGACGGCCGCGTCCTTGCGACGGCTGGAGAAGATCGCACCGCGCGGCTCCTCGACTCCGCAAGCGGCGACGATCTCGTGTCTCCGCTCAAGCATCCCGCGCGGGTGTTTCGGGCGACCTTTCATCCAGACGGGCGCCGGCTTGCGACCGCGTGCGAAGATCGGCAGGTGCGGCTGTGGGACGTGTCCACGGGCAAAGAGCGAGCCGTCTTCACCGGTCACACCCGCGCGGTGAACTGGGCGTGTTTCTCTCCGGACGGAAAGCGTCTGGCATCGGCATCGTCCGACGGCACCGTGCGCGTCTGGGATCTCGACGCATCCGATGTTCCGCCGCGGCCGATGGTGCTCACAGGACCGTCAGGCCAGATTTGGAAGGTGGCTTTCTCACCCGATGGCGGCCGAATTGCCGCGACGGCTGCCGATGGGCTCGTGCAGCTCTGGGACGCCGCGTCGGGCCGCCCTGTCTCCGTCCTTCGCGGTCATCGCGACGCCACATGGGGTCTCGCGTTTCTGAACGACGGCCACGCGCTCGCGACCGCCTCCTGGGACGGCACCCTCCGCCTCTGGGGCGTTCCCATGGCAAAGCTTGCCGCTGCCCGGGAAGCCGCCGAGTAATAGAACCTTCACTCCGCCAAGCTGCGTGGCACGAGCTCACAGTGGGCGGTCGCCGCCAGACGATCCAGCGCGTCGGATGCGAGTTGGCCGCCGGCCATGAAGTCGACAAGTTTGTCGAACGGGATACCAGCCGCCTGGCAAATCTGTTCATAAGGCTGCCGTGTTGCCGTCACCGCATGCCGCAGCCGACCGCTGACGGTGTCTTCCGCCGTGGCCAGGTCTCGGGCCTGCCGCCGTTCGAGAAGCCACGGCAGCTCAGCCCGCACGGCGGCTTCTACTTCGTCATCGCTCATCGGCTCAGAGGGGATCACTCGGGCACCTCATAGGCAGGAATCGGCTGGACGGTTTGTTGATCGACCTAGCGGTAGACAACGATGAGAAAGCGACCATCCGCCAAACGTCCGAAGGCGACCGGCAGGCCGGTGCACCGACTCCGATCCTGGCCTTCCGGATTGCCGATGATCGCTTCAACTTCGTCAGTCGGTATATCCCTGCCTGCGAGCTTCTCGACCACGGCGTCGAGCCAGATGAACTCGAAGTACGCCATCGGCGCGAATCCATTTGGTCCATCACACGCATGGGCGAGGGGCCGCCCCAAAGAAGGCAATGGAGCGGATACTGCCCGCATGTATTGATCCCTGTCAAGTCGTCATGGACGGTTGGATTCGTACGCCGTGACATGCACGTCGTCGGCCGGGCCACGATCCCCGATCGCGATGGCCATACCATCGCGAAGGCGATGGACACGCAACTCCTCATCATCGGTGCCGGGCCGTTTGGCCTGTCCATGGCGGCGGAAGCGACGCGGCGGGGAATCCCGCATGCGACCGTGCAGTCGTGTACGGTTCACGCGGACGGTAGTCTGAAGCTTACTCTTACGACGGGCAGCGTCATCGACGCCGACCGTGTGATCCTCGCCACGGGTTACAAGGTGGACATGCCACGACTGCCATACCTCGCCGCCGGGAATATCCTTGCGGACCTCGCCCTGGATGACGGCTTCCCCGTCCTCGACGATCACGTGCAGACCAGCATTCCAGGGCTCTATGTGACAAGCATGCCAGCCACGAAGGCTTTTGGAGCCTTCTTCGCCTTCACGGTGAGCGTGCGTGCCGCCGCCCGGATTGTTTGCCACGCGATTGCGGGCTAGCCCGTCGCTACACTCTGAGACTGGCCTCCGGCTCCCGCCCTGGTTCATCTCCTCATCTCCTCACCTCCTCATCTCGATCACCCATGACATCCACCATCATCCCGCTCTATCGTTCGCTCCTCTCATGCATGGCTGTGCTGCTCGTCGCTTCCGCCGTCGCCCGCGCAGCAGATGGCCCACCAAACTTCATCTTCGTGATCGCCGATGACCATCGCTGGGATGCGATGGGGGCTGTCCAGCGCGAGCAGGGTGAGCGGGCCCGCTACCCGTGGTTCGAGACACCGAACCTGGATCGCCTTGCCGACGGAGGCGTACGGTTTCGAAACGGCTTTATCACGCATTCGATCTGCTCGCCAGGCCGTGCCGGCTTCCTCACGGGGCAATACACGCACGTCAACGGCGTGATGGACAACAACACCCCCTTCCCCACCAGCGCCGTCACCCATGCGACCCTGCTCCGCGATGCTGGCCATCGCACGGCCTATTTCGGCAAGTGGCACATGGGCGATCAGAAGGGGCCCCGGCCTGGTTTTCAGCACTCAGCGAGCTTTATCAACCAGGGCATCTACCAGGATTGTCCTTTCGAGATCAACGGTGTGATGACGCCCACGCAGGGCTGGGTGGATGACGTCAGCACCGACCTCGCCATCACCTGGCTCGAGGAGAACCATGGCAAGCCCTTCTCGATGGTCATCGGGTTCAAGAGCCCGCACAACCGCCGCGGCGGCCCGCATCTTCCCGATCGGCTTCGCACCCTCTATGAAGGAAAGACCACGCGGCGGACGCCCAATTGCGACATCGCTGCCGTCTACCACGCCCCGCTCACCGAGGCCGACAAGGGGAAGGAGCGCGGGCTCTCTTCCAACGAGGTGCACCTCGATTACCTGCGGCACATCAAGGGCATCGATGACAACCTCGGCCGCGTGCTTGACACGCTCGACGACCTGAAGATCGCCGATGACACGGTCGTCGTGTACTCGAGCGACAACGGCTACTTTCTTGGCGAACGTGGGCTCGGCGACAAGCGGGCGCTCTACGAAGAAGGCATCCGCATCCCGTACATCGTGCGATACCCACGATTGTTTCCCAAGGGCAAGCTCGTGGACGACATGGTCCTCAATGTGGACCTCGCGCCGACCTACCTCGACCTCGCCGGACTGCCCGCCAACGCCGGCATGCAGGGCGTGAGCTGGAAGGACGTCGCCCGTGGGCACCCACCTGCTGATTGGCGCACGTCGTTCCTGGCGTACTACCGAAAAGAGCTGGGCGACACCCCCACCTGCCGGGGCGTTCGTACCGCCGATGCCAAGCTCATCGTCTACCCAAAGCACCCCGAATGGACCGAGGTCTATGACCTCAAGAGCGACCCCTACGAGCTCGACCGACTGCCACCAGACGGCCTACTGGGCACCCAGCTGGCGGAGGAGTTAGTCAAGCAGATGAAGGCCGTCGGCTTCACGCAGTGAGCTCCCGGCGGGGGCTTTGCCCGATCGGCTCCGACCAAGCCGGTGGATTCAGGCATCCCTCGGTGGCAGACGTGCCCGTGACGGTCCTCTATCGCGGCCGTGTTACACAACGATGTGTGCGAAGACCTCGAAACCCGTAAAGAACTTGGTGCCGAATTCACCAGCGACGGAGCGGACGGTATCGCGGCCTGGGCCACCGTCAAATCGTGTGCGGCGGTGGAAACGATTCCCCTCCAGCAGCACGGTGTCGTTGCCGGCACCGAGATCGACATCGATCGCCCCAGTCTCGATGCCGAGAATGGATACCGAGTCATCACCGCCGCCCGTCCGGAGGCGCAACTCCTCGGCATACCGCCCAGACACGTCGATCGCCACTTGATCGACACCCTGTCCAGTCGTAATCCGACCCGACAGAGCAGAAGTCGCACGCATTCTTATCTTGTTGTTCCCGTCGCCGGCATCAATCACGAGTGGACCCTGAATGTCCACGATTCTTGTCTCGATGAAATCCTGGCCAGCGCCACCCGTGACAGTCATGGGACCAGCGATTGCGAGGGCGACGAATGTGGCCGTGTTTTGGCCGTTGCCGAGGTTAACCGCGAGCATCTGAGGTCCGGACGAACAACTCCGCACGAAGACGCTGTCGTTCCCCTCTCCCGTGCTGACAAGGAATGCCCCGGCACCCCGGAAGTCTTCAAGAACCACACGATCATCGCCCAGCCCGGTCGCGATATCGAGCCTGACATCGATTGCGGAATACACGGTTCGGACAACGTCGTTCCCCTCTCCGGTGCGGACCTGAAGTGTCGTTGCCCTCACTTCGTTCGCCTGGATCCAGTCGTAGTTTCGTCCACCCACGATCTCGCAGGGGCCGCTCATCAATGAACTCTCTAGGGAAACCTGGTTTACACCATTCCCGGTCTGGATACTCGTCGCGCCTTGAACGGTCGCTCGCTCGAACCGGAAGGAGTCTGCGCCGTCCCCGGCTCGGACCGTGACATTCTGTTCCACGGCAATGCCCTGCGCGCTCAAGGAGTTGTTGCCTGCACCTAAATTCACCGTCAGTGCCAGGAAGTTGAGGAGGTCGCTCGGCGGTCCACCCATCACCAAAGCGTCATCGCCGCCGCGAAGATCAACGACAACCGCCTGAACACCTCCGAACTGAACCCTCGGTAGTCCCACAGCAGCGCCGAACCGAATTCGCGTCGCCCCGTTCACCTCCCACGGGGACGGAGAAACCACCGTGCGGTCGCCGCGCTGCGCCACCCAAATCTGGTTTCCTTGGCCGTCGCCGGTGATTGTGAGGGTGCCATTGGCGAACGCGACGGTCACGTCACCAGCGAGGGCAATTCTGGATTCGAGCGACTCGAGCGATAGCGGATCCGACCGACGGCGGTGGGACTTTTGTGGTCTTCGCATGAGGCCAAACATGGTTCTTCTCCCCTTGAAGGTGGCTGCGACGCCGGGTGCGAAGAAGCCGCCTTGCCACAGCCCCTCCACACCTTCAAGCGCGGTCCGGCCCGAAGTGTTACAGGCGCTGGAATTCAGCCCTGCCGGCGGGTGGAGTCGGCCCCGCGGCTTTCACGCCTACCGGGTCGCGAGAACCTGGCCGAGTGTCTCTTGGAGCACAGCAGCGCTTCGCTTGAGGTTCTGCATTTCCTTGGGCCAGAGCTCGATCTCGAGTGTCTTCTCGGCGCCGCCGCGGCCCACGACTGTGGGCACCGAGAGGGCCACGTCCCGCAGGCCATAGCAGCCCCGCTGCACGGTCGAGACCGGCAGCACCCGCTTGGAGTCGAGAGCGATCGCGTGAATCACTTCCGCGATCGACACGCCGACCGCAAAACCCGCACCGGTCTTCTTCTTGATCATCTCGGCGCCGGAGGTCTTGGCCCGCTGGAAAATCTCTTCCCCGAGGCGTGGTGAGAATCCCGGATATTTTTCCAGGGGAAGGCCCGCGACGCTCGCGCTACTCCACACTGGCACCATGCTGTCGCCATGCTCGCCGAGAATCATGGCATGAAGCTGCGTGGCCGGGGCCCCGAGCCGCATCGCTAGGAGGCTTCGGAAGCGGAGCGTGTCGAGGAGCGTGCCGAGGCCGATCACATGGCCTGCCGGGAGGTGTGAAAACTCCTTCTCGGCCAGGTAGGTGAGGATGTCGACGGGGTTACTGACGACGAGCACCGTCGCATCGGGCTTCATGCCGTGCGTCTTGATCGAGCCGAGGATGCCCTTGAAGAGCTCAACGTTGCGGTTGATCAGGGCGAGACGACTCTCGTCGGGCTTGCGACGCAGACCGGCCGTGATGCAGATCACGTCGGCATCGGCGAGGCACTCGTAGCCCCCCGCACGGATCACCTGATCCGCGATCGCAGCGGTGCCGTGAAGCATGTCGAGCGCCTGGCCGTCGGCCAAGTCGGCATTCGCGTCCACGATCACGATCTCGTGGACAATGCCACCGAGCTGGAGGGCGAAGCCCGCCGACGAACCCACGATCCCACCGCCGCCAATGATCCCAACCTTCATGGTCTTTTCCTTTTTCGTGATCTGAATACGTCAGGCTGCTGCGATGCCGAGCTCTCGGCAGACCTGGGCGGTCACGGCCTTCACGAGCGCCTCGTGGTCGATGGCAGGCTGGCCGACTGCTCGGGTCGCGTTCTCCGGATCAGCACCCATCGGCGGCGGAGCGGCAAATGCACCACGAGTCACACCGGTTTCGCCCCAGCTTGCACGAAATACATCGTTCGAGCAGATGTCGCAGTTCTCCATGCCCGGCTCGAGCCGCGGGTCGCTGTAGCCCCACTTCTGCTTGAGGTCGAGAAGCTCCCGCGTCTCCTGCTTCGTCAGGTAGGTCACCCGGCCGAGGTCCTTGGCAAGCATGAGAATCCGGCAGTAGGCATCAAGGATTTCAGTCCACCAGTAGGCCTTCTCGACGCTCTCGCCGAAGCTGACCGTGCCGTGGTTGGCCAGGATCACGACGTTCGACTTCTGAACATAGGGCCTGATGGTGTCAGCAAACTTCTGGCCGCCGGGGGTCTCGTAGCGGGTGATTGGCACGTCGCCGAGAAACACCTCCACTTCGGGCAGCACGCACTGCGGGATCGGCTCGCGGGCGACGGCAAAAGCCGTGGCATGCGGCGGGTGGCAGTGAACGACCGACCGGATATCAGGGCGGTCCTTCATGATCGTCAGGTGGAGCAGAATCTCGCTCGACCGCTTGCGGTTGCCAGCGACCTGGTTGCCCTCCATGTCAACGATGCAGAGATCCGACGGCTTCATGAAGCCCTTCGAAATCATCGTCGGCGTGCAGAGCACCTCCCGCTCGTTCAAGCGGTACGAGATGTTGCCGTCATTTCCGGCAGCAAACCCCTTGTTGTAGATCCGGCGACCGATGTCGCAGATCTCTTCCTTGAGCTGGGCGAGCGATTTGGCGGCCGGGGCGGCCGGAGCGGGCTGGTAGGCCATGATTCTCTCCTTCAGGTGCTTCGTGATGAACGCGAATAAGTTGGTTGAGGCGAGTGACGGATCGACGCGACGGGTGCGATCAGGGGCTTCCTAACGATTCTTGCCCACTTTTCGTGTTGCGGTCGGATGATCGATGATTCCGGATGGGCTGGTCATGACGGTTCTCCGGCGAGGTGGAGCCGGTCGAGGATGGCCGCGATGAACGCGTCGACCGGTTTGTCGGCAGGACGAAACGGCTGCGCGGCCTCGCCCCCTTCGCTGAAGGCGACGAGCTGACCCTCGCCGGCGCCGAGATCGTCCCAGGCCACGAGCGGTTCGGCCGGCCCGTCACCGCGTGCGAGGTCACCGGCCGCGAGCGGCACGAGGAGCCGAAACACACCGCCCCGCACCGCATCGTGCGGCTCGACGAGCGTCACTGTGCCAATGGTTTTGCCGATTCGCATGTCAGTGCCCCTTGCAGCCGCAGCCGGCGGGGCGGGCGGCGAGGGCCGCGGGAACCTCGGTGGCAGCCCGCGTGGCAAGGTCTGTCGCCATCCGCTTGAGCGCCGTCATCGGAAAGCTTGCGGGATCGACGACGAGCAGATTGGCGGCGGCATCTGCGGCGGCAGCGGTGAGCGTCGATGGGTCGCGAGCTGTTACCGCTCGCAGGCTGGCCGAGCGATTCGCGAGGACAGTAGCCACGACCGGCTGGCTCGTGAGCAGGATGCCGCGGGCGGCGTCACGCGAGGCATGCACCGCAAGAGCCGCAATGACATCAGCCAGGCCGGTCACGGGAAGCTGCACGCTGCCCGGAACAGTCCGGGTGAGCGCTGCCGCATGAGCCGTGGCGTCTCTGACGCATTCCGCCCTGGCCACGATGAACGGCACGCTGCTAGGTCGTGAGCCGGCCGCAGCCCGGTCGATCACGATCGCCCTGTCGCGGGCGTACTCGCGGGCTGACGGCGTGACGACGGCACCGGCCTCGATCGCCACGCGGCACGTGCCTGCGGGAAGCCTTTCGATCATCGCAAGCGAGATGACGCGGCCAGGGAGCATGACGCCAGCGACCACAGGAGATGCCGGCGCCGCAGCGGCCGGCGCTGCGGGACGCTCCACCGCGGGCGATGCCGACGGCGCCGGCTTTCGCTCATCGCGAAGACGCCTCACGACCTCCGCAACGAGACTGCGGATCGTCTCAGCGTCGGGGTTCGGAACAGCGGGCGAAGGAGTGGCCATGGGATGGTTCACGAGGCGGTGGGTGGGTCAACGAGGGCAATCGTGCCCCAGCGAGCAGGGGTCGTTTCGCTGCGGAGAACATCGCGGAGCATCCGGCCGTCGCTCGTCATCACAACCACATCGCCGGCCGAAGCAGAAAGCGTGTCGATCACGAGCTGGGGGTCACCATCGGGCGACACTCGATCGTGCATAAGCGGCTGCGCTACAAGCAGACACGCCCCGACCAGCGACGGGTGTTTGACGGTCGCGTTTGCGGTGCCGATGATGCGAGCGAGCTGCACGAGGATGATCCTGGTTTGGTTGTGCGGTTCAGACCGCGTTGGGGCTTCCGAGCACGCGAAGGTCATCCACGAGCGTGCAGCGACGCTGACGGGTGAAGGTCAGCGGCGTCGTCACGCCTTCGCCGGTGGGCGTTGCGATCGAGAACGAGAGATAGCCCTCGCCGCCGAGGCCGAGCCCCGCCACGCTCGGGCCGTTCTTGACGAAGAGCGTTGTGTCGAGGAGACGTCCCATTCGGGTCATCGCCCGAACGTCGTTCGAGTGAATGATCGCGGTGTGCCGGAAGCCGTGTTCGCTCTCGTGGGCCCGCTCGATGGCCTCGTCGATGTCGCGGCACCGCACGAACGGGAGGAAGGGCATCATCTGTTCGACAGGGACGAACGGGTTGTCCATGTCGGTCTCGCCGAATACGAGCTCGAGGCCGTCCCGCGGCGTGGCTCCGGCTGCCTTCGCGAGGAGCGAGGCATCTTTGCCGAGCAGATCCTTGCACGGCACCAGGTGACGGTGAGCCCCCTCACCCGCCATCACCATCGCCCGCTTCGTGAGGGCGTCCACCTGTGAGGCGGATAGCCGCATCGCTCCCGCCCGCTCCATGGCAGTAAGCATCGCATCAAACACCGCGTCCACGACAAACACCTGCTTCTCGCCGATGCACAGCAAATTATTGTCGTAGGCGGCGCCCTGGATGATCGCGCGGGCTGCCCGATCAAGGTCGGCCGTTGCATCGACGACCACCGGCGGATTGCCAGGTCCGGCTACGATCGCCCGTTTGCTCGACTGCAGCGCCGCCCGCGCCACGGCGGGGCCACCCGTCACGCAGATGAGCTTCACGCCGCGATGATTGAAGAGCTCACTGGCGCTCTCAAGCGTCGGCTCTGCCACGAGCGAGACAAGATTGTCGATGCCGAGGTCGCGATGGATCGCGGCGTTGAAACGCCGAACTCCCTCGGCGGCCACCTTCCGGCCACTCGGATGCGGGTTCACCACGACGGTATTCCCCGACGCGATCATGTTGATGGCGTTGCAGGCAATCGTGGGGAGCGAGTGCGTCACGGGCGTGATGGCGGCGATCACGCCGAACGGGGCATGCTCGATCACGGCCAGGCCGTGGTCGCCACTGAACACTTCGCTCGTCATGAACTCGACGCCTGGCACCTTCTCGCCGAGAATTTTGAGCTTTTCGATCTTGTGCTCGAGCCGGCCGATTTTGGTTTCGGCAAACTCCATCGTGCCGAGCTCTTCGGCGTCATCGATCGCGATCCGACGGATATGGGCGATCGCGCGGCGCCGCCCCTCCATGCCGAGACTCTCGAGCTGCTGGAACGCTGTCGTCGCTGCCGTGACGGCTTCATCGACGGTGGAAAATATCCCGTGGGCTGCCGCATGAGTGGCGGAGCTAGTGTGACCTGCCGCAGTGGGCACGGCCGACGCAGCCCGCTGGCCTGCGGTGATCTCGGAGACCACCTGACGAACGATGGCGGCGATGTCGGAAGCGGAGGGAGTGCTCATGGTCTTGGGTGGCGTTGTTGCCTTGGGAGTGAGATCAGTTCTTCTTAAATACTTCGTTGCCGTCGATGCGGACGGTGTCGATGAGCCCAATCACGACGGCGTCGATCGGAAGGGATTTGGTTTCGGGCGTCAGCCGGGCGCTCGAGCCCTGAGTCACGAGCACGAACTGCCCTTCGCCCGCGCCGAGCGTGTCGACGGCGATGAATGTTCGCCCCGTGGAGACGAGGCTCGAGCGAGTCTTTTCGTCGAGTCGGTAGGGCTCGACGACGAGCAGCTTTTGACCGGTCATCGTGGCCGTTTTTTGGGTTGCCACCACCGAACCAGTGACTTGAGCGATGAACATTGTTTCTTCTCCACGTTCTTTGTGAGGGCTACGGCTGTGCTGCAAGAAGGTCGCGAGCCTGCCTGGCCACGACGAGCTCTTCGTTCGTAGGAATGATCCACACGGCCGTCTTTGATAGGGCCGCGGAAATCAGACGTTCTCCTTTGCCGGTTCCGGCATTCGCGCTGTGGTCGATCTCGATTCCGAGGTCCTCGAGTCCCGCGAGCACGGCCGCCCGCGTAGCCGGCGAGTTCTCGCCGATGCCACCGGCAAAGCCGATCGCATCGACGCCTCCAAGCTCGACGATCCCGCCGCCGAGCCAGTGACGAATCGCGGCCACATAGACATCAATCGCGGTCTTGGCCCGGGCGCTGCCGGCCGCCGCGGCCTCTTCGAGGTCTCGCATGTCGCCCGACGTGCCTGACATCCCGGCCATACCAGCCTTTGTCGAAAGCTCCACGAGCAGCTCCTCGAACGAGCGGCCAGTCGCCTTGGCGACATGGAGGACGGCATACGGATCGAGGTCGCCGGCTCGATTGTTCTGGGGTAGTCCCGACTGCGGGCTCATTCCCATCGACGCCCCAACACTCTTGCCATCGCGAATCCAACAGACACTGCTCGACCCACCGAGATGGCAAGAAATCGCACGGCGACTCTTGCCGTGCCCAGGAGGAACCAATCTCGAAAGTCGTTCAGAGACAAAGCGATGACTTGCCCCATGAAAACCCCAGCGACGAACGAGGTACTTCTCCGTCCACTCCGTCGGCACAGCGTAGAGGCCGTTGCGTTCGGGAATGGTCGCGTGAAAGCCGGTCTCGAATGCCGCCACGAGCGGCACGCTCGGCAGCCGCTCGGCCACCATCCGCATTGCCCGCACATACGGCGGGTTATGCGCCGGCGCCACTGCTGCCATCTCTTCCATCGCGGTCAGGACGTCGGGCGTCACACGCGTGACGCCTCCTGCCCTGCCGCCATGCACCGCCTTGAATCCCACTGCCGCCACTTCGGACGTGCTTCCGAGCGGACCGCCATCACTCGTGAGCTGCTCGAGCGCCGCCTCGATTGCTACCGCGTGATCGGGCACCGGCATCACCGTCTCAAAATCGGTCGAGCCGGCCGTGGCGTAGACACGGCTTTCTGCCTCGCCAATCCGTTCGACACCGCCCCGCGCGAGCTCCACGCCCCCCTCCTCGCCCGCCGTTTCCGGCAGGTCGAAGAGGCGGTACTTGAAGCTCGTGGAGCCCAGGTTGGCGACGAGAATTTTCATGCTACGAGTCCTTCCGAATGCGGCCGCCCCAGAATGGCGTCGCTGGAGGCGACGCCCTCGAGAGCAACCGGAGGGTTGCCAAGCGAGCGGCGGGCACGGATGCCGCCGCTCGCCTGTAATTAGCTCAGAAATGCTGCGACGAGGCTGTCGGCGGGACGCGGGATCACGTGGCTCGCGACAAGCTCGCCAACCTGCTGGGCCGAAGCAGCACCTGCCTCGACGGCGGCCCGCACGCTGCCCACGTCACCCTGCACCACCGTCGCCACGAAGGCGTTGCCGATGCTGAAACGCTTGAGGATCTTCACGTTGGCCGCCTTGGCCATCGCGTCGGTGGCCTCGACAAGGCACACGAGTCCCTTGGTCTCCAGAATTCCGATCGCTGTGTTCATGTTGCTTTCTCTGGTAAGTGGTTCTGTGAAACGCTGTTGAAGAAAAACTGCTCTGGAATCGCCGCCGATCAGCCCACTGGGGGAAGAACCACGGCGACATCTTCGTGCGGCCGAGCAATGACCTGCACGCTCACGACGTCACCAATCCGGCCGGCCGCAGCCGCTCCGGCATCGGTCGCTGCCTTGACCGCGGCCACGTCACCCGAGACGAACGCCGTCACGAGCCCGCTGCCGATCTTGTCCCAACCTATGAAGGTGACATTCGCCGCCTTCATCATCGCGTCCACCGCCTCGATGAGCGTGGTGAACCCCTTCACCTCGATCATGCCGAGGGCTTCGACGTTCTTGGCCATCTGTCGCACCATTCCTATCGTTTCGACCTTCCCGTCCCCGCGGGGCACACGCCCCGCCGACCGCGCCGGCACACGCCGGCTCGACGGCCTTGTCTTGTTGTCACGGCCTTGGGCCGCACGCTTCGCCATCAGGTTTGCCTCACGAGCTCGACGCTGTCGGCGTGGTCTAGGTCCGCCGCGTTGCCTTCGTCGGTGTCGATATGCACCTCGAGCTTGCTCGTTGCATCGGCGCGCACGAGCAGGTCACGAAAGACCGTGCCACACGAGCCCTTGATGACCAGGCTCATCCGGTCGCCGTTCTTCACACCGAAATGCTCGGCGTCGGCGAAGCACATGTGCACATGCCGCTCCGCCCGGATGACCCCCTCGCCCATCTCGACGGCACCGGCGGGCCCGACCAGCACACACCCCGGCGTGCCGGCAATGTTTCCGCTCGCCCGTACGGGCAGATTGATGCCGAGCGAGATCCCGTCGGTGAAGGCGAGCTCCACCTGCGAGGCTTTTCGCGTCGGGCCGAGCACCCGCACAGTGGGCAGCATTTTTCGTTTCGGGCCGACAAGCATCACGGTTTCCTCGGCCGCATAAAAACCGTTTTGATAGAGGTTTTTCTGCGCGGTCAGCGTGCGGCCGGGCCCGAAAAGCTTTTCGACATGCTCATCGGTGAGATGGCAGTGCCGGGCCGAGATACTCACGACGAGTTTTGGCTCAGCTTTTGGTGCGGCCGCGGCCTGCGACGGCGGCACGCCCCGCGAGGCGAGGACAATCTCTCGGACGATCCGTTCGACGGCTGCCTGATCGAGGCCAGAAGCGGTAGCAATCATGACGAGGGGTTCCTGCGGGCGGCATCGGGGCCGACGGACGGCGGCTGTTCTTCCACGGAGGCGACGATGAGCCGCGGGCCGGCTGCCGTGATTTGGTCACGCCACGATGGGGAGAGGCCGTCGTCGGAGACGACAAGGTCGATCGCATCGAGCCCAGCCACGAGCGTCAGGCTCTTGCGACCAAACTTCGTGCTGTCGGCGACGACGATCACGCGGCCGGCCGCTTGGAGCATCGCCTGCTCCGTCTCGGCGAGCAGCAGGTGGGCATTGAAGAGCCCTTCGATCGTGATGCCAGCTGCCGAGAGCACCGTCGTAGTGACATGCAGCCGGCCGAGCAGCTCGTTGGCATAGGGCCCGAGGCAGACGCCCGTCCGCGGCGAGACATAGCCGCCCAGGAGGACAAGGTCTGTCCGCGCCTCCGAGGCAAAAAGATTGGCCACTGGCAGACTGTTGGTGACGACCTGAAGCGAGCGGCCCACGAGCAGGCGGGCCACTTCGTACGTCGTCGTGCCCCCATCGAGCAGCACCGTTTCGCCATCGGCGATCTCGTCGGCAGCCCTGGCGGCGATGGCTCGCTTGGCGGCCCAGTTGGTGGGCTGACGCTCGCCGAATTCGGCACGCTTTGGGTCGCCACTGGCGTAGACCACCCCACCGTGCGTTCGGCGGGCAGACCCCTGGCCCTCGAGGGCGTCGAGATCCCGCCGGGCCGTCGAGGCGGAGACCCCGAGCTCCCTCGTGATTTCGTCTAGCGACGCAAATCCGCGGACTCGGATCAGGTCGAGGAGTCGGGAGCGGCGTTCGTGGTGCTGCATGGTAAGCATCGATTCAGTCACCGCATTATGATCGAAAAGAGTCTTCATGCAAGTATCCACGCACTTATTTCGTTCACCAGTGCACAGAAAGCGTCACGATATGGCCGTTACACGCCATGTTCTGGTGCCAAAAATCCGTCGCCACTGCCGTCTGACATCACTTCTGGACGATTTTTCGCTATCCTTGGGAACGTAGGTCACGTTTTCACGTCCGGGCGAGGTGATGGGTGGCGGTCGTCCATTTCGTTCGCGAATGCCGGAATGTGCCCACGGATCGGCCGCCGCCAGGGGTTGAGGTCCGGCTTTTTGATGTCCGCGAGGACCATGCCCTCGTGATCAGGCTCGCTCAGGCCGCGGCCACTGGCCCGGGGCCCGCGCCGACGCCCGAGGGGCTTTTGGCGGAGCTCACCAGCCGACCAGATCGAACGGTCGAGGCCTGGCTGGCAGCCGACACCGTGGCCGCCGGCCCGCAGCCGCTCGGCATCGCAATCCTCGTCACGGGATCTGGCGAGGCTGGCCCGCGGCACTCGATCTCATGGCTGATCGTTCATCCCGCGGCCCAGCGTCGCGGGATCGGTCGCTGCCTTGTCGATGAGGCGTCCCGACGAGCCGACGAGCTCGGGGCGACCGAAGTGTTCGTCGAATGCCACTCCGCATGGGCCGATGCGGTGGCGTTCTGGCGGTCGGTCGGCTTTATTGAGCCTTCGCGGCACCCGCGTACGCGGCTCGGCGAGCGATCGCCCGGTTGAGCCACACGCCTGCCCCCAGCAGCATCGCTCCGCTGGCGATCAGGTGAATAGCGATGATCACGCCGAGATAGACCGCTGCTTGCTCGGGCGCGGCCATGAAGAGAATGGCGCCCAGGGCCGCCGTGACCACGCCGTCGAGGAGCAACCAGCCCCACGGGTAGTCCCTTGGTACTGAAAACGCTGCGGCCAGTTTTCCCCCCGCCTCGAAGAGAATCAGAACGCCGAGGAATACGACCAGCGCCTCAATCCCAACGCCCGGGAGGGCCAGCATCGCGGTCCCCGATACGAGCGCGAGGGCACCGCACAGGAGCATGATCCAGAAGCCCTTCCAGGTGTAGGTGCCAAACGCGGCGATGATTCGCATGGTACCGGCGGCCACGAGCAGGCCGCCGATGAATAAATCAATTGTGAGCGAAGGAATGAGCGGCCGGGCAAAGGCGCCGATGCCCAGCAGCACGAGAAGTGCCCCCACGCCGAACGACCAATTCCGAAGGGTGACAAGCGGGCTCGGCTGGTCGCGGTGCGCGAGTTCGGACATAGCGAAAGTGTCTCGAGGGTGATTGATGACAGATTGAGTCTATGCTCATCGCGGCAATTCAGCTATGCCGCTGGCAGCCCTTCCATCCGTCGCCACGCGCTCGACTGGCCGAGGTGCATCATCATGTGGCCACCGCAATAGAACCCCAGCACTGAGCCGATCGTCGGAAAGAGTTTTTTCATAGGGCCTTCGGCAGGGTTGGGGCGATCAAAGGGCTCGTCCGGCGCGGTCCGCAGCGCCCCGGTGACCATGCGGTACCCCTCACGAAAGAAGGCCACGACCTCGTCCATCGGCGGATAGATGTCGCCATCGGGATCGTCCTGGCAAACCGCGTCCTTCGAAAACGCGAGGTCGAAATAGTCTGGAATGGACGGTGCCGGGTGATCGATCAGACGGAGCACGCGTGGCGCGTAGAGCGCGAGGTGGCCGTACACGAACGCCGGGTGGTTCGACGCCACGACCACACTGCCGGGGGAGGCGAAGCGAGCGAACCGTTCGGCGGTGATGCCGGCCAGGAGCCGCTCGGAGTACGAGAGCGACACGGTGAGTGAATCAGCGATCAAATTGCCGAGCGAACGTGTCATGAGACTGCCTGTGCCTCGCGGAACATTGCTTTCTTAAAGAATAACGACGGCAGCGGCCGCATCGCAATCAACGTCCAGGCGCGGCCGGTCTCCAATCGAAAGCGCGACCCTCCGTCATTCAGCTCTTCCGCAGAATCTGTGGGTGGAGTAACGCGTTTTGTACGGGGCTCTGCCCCGAGCCCCGAGGTTTTATGAGTCATGACGCAGGCATCGTGGCTTGCCGGCCGTTTGATGATCCGGGATGGTGGAGCGGCGGCATTCGGGTCGGCGCATCCCGAGTGACGGATGCCGTTGTGTTTCAGCGGGGCATTCCAGGAGAGAAGGAGAAGGAGCATGAAGACGATAGTCGATGCAGAAACGTATTTAGGAATCGCTAGCGGAATCTAACATGCCTGGGTCGACGAAGCACGATGGAATCGACCGGATTACATCGGCGCGCCAGCGTTTTCGAGCAGGCGACTTCGCCAATTCACCTTCTTCTTCATCGATCCATGTAACCTGTTCCGCGCACCAAACGGCTGCAACGAAATTGGTGTTCTCGGCGGAAAGTTCGTCCAGACAGGCTGTTCCCATTACCGCCTGTTGCAAACTTTCGGCGGCTTGCTCCAGTACGATCGTTCGAAAGCCCTTATCGTCCGCCATCGGGTGCTTCCAAAAGCGGAGCATCAGTTCCACCAGCAATTCGGCCTCGTAGAGGCCGGTGAAATCGAGGCAGCCTTTCGCGATCGACATCGGAGCTTCCTCGGCCTAGCGCTTGACATTGAATACAGGGTTGCGAGACCGAATCACTTCGAGTTCAAGCGCTTTGCGAACTCGCGTCTCGGTATCGTCAGGGTATACCTGGATTTCCAGGAAGAGCGGCTCATCCACATTTTCCCAGAGCCACCGCGCGAGACCTTTGTTATCGGAATGATCGAGGTGCTTTCGAATGCGCACTTGCAAGCTCTCCGCTTCGCCTGCGTAGAGCGGCGTGGTCTGCGTGTGAAACAGATAGATCCCCTGACGTGCCGGGATTTCGGCGATCGCCAGCGACGCGACGGCGAAATTGGCGATGAGCTCAGGTCGAAGGAGTCGAGTGAGCAGTTCCGGCTGAAGTTTCTTCTTCTTTCGCAAGTTCAGCGCAGCCCAGCGATACTGCAAGGAAGTAAATCCCGGCATGATCGCCGCCGCCAATTGGTCAAACTCTTCAGCGAGTTGCGGATCGCAGATAATCGCATCCAGCGAAACCCCTTCGCGACGCTCCAAGAAACGGGCTGCCATCTCCGCCGCAAAGCGATACTCTTCGATGTCTGGGAAAGATGTTTCCAACGACTTCCGCCCGCGAAGGTGCCCGGCCTTTCGTAGATTGAGCAAGGCGCGATTGAGAGTCGCCGGCGATCCACTGCATCCCTTCTCCCGGCACGCCGCTAAAAACGCAGCATTCAACTCCGGATCAGCAACCACCCGATCCGGAGAAAATCCTTGTCCCGCTGCATCCAAAGCAGCCCTGATGCGAGGTCTCATGCAATCAGTTCGCGAAGGTTTAGTTCGGGCTTGAGGGCTTTGACTATTCTGGCTTGGTAGGCGATAAGTTCGCGAACCTGCGCGGAGAAAGGACGCACTTGAACACGCAAATCGGCTGGCTTGCACCATTGCGAGAAGGCACGATCTTTTAAAAGGGTGTTCAGCCGTTCGTGGAGATTCTGAGTGTGGCCCGCGTAGAGGGGTTTTTTTCCTTGAATGAGATAGAGGCCTGGTGCTTCAAGCACATTTTTCAAACCCCTCTTATCCATTTTGGACGACCTATCAAAATGCGGCGTGGTTAGGCTCTCCGATCGCATTCGAGCATTTTTTGCCTCCTTACGGAGCTTGAGTGCGCCCCACCGGTAATCCAAAGGCGAATAGCCTGGAGCCATACTTCTTGCCAGGTCGTCGAACTCAGCAGCAAGTTCCGGCCGGCAGAGAATTTCATCCAGCTTCGTCGAATACAGGTCTTCCATCTGTCGCCAAGCGATTTCGCTGGCGAACAAGAAGCCATCGCAATTCGACCAATCAATGGCAGTGCGCCTTTTCGTCGGAAACACTTGCAGTGCCCCCTTTTTCTTTCTCAGGTTCAGTAGCCGCCAATTCCATTCATAGGGCGCTCCGGGTAATCCTCGTTCGACGCATTCTCGGCAGAAGGCCGCGTTCAAGTCAGGATCGGCAACCAAGCGATCGGCCGACCAGCCGTCGCTCACCGCTCCAAACGCTTTCTTAATCTCTTCATCGAAATCGAGCGAAGTAGCCTTCACCGGAGGCAACAGCGCTGCAACGTCCGTCGGTGTCGGCGGTGCGCTTAGCAGTGCGTCTGCTGCGCCGACCAATATGTCTCCGACGCGCGTCTCTGCGAGCCGCTTCGTTCCTTGCCGCATGTAATCTTTGGAGAGTTCAAAGCCAACGGCGCGGCGTCGAAGCTTCTTCGCGGCGACGAGCGTCGAGGCGCTCCCCGCGAATGGATCGAGAACCACATCATGCTCGTTCGAGCAGTGGCTGATGATTCGCGCCAGCAATTGCTCCGGCATCTGGCAGCCATGAAAGCCGGCCCGTTCTTTGAAGGTTCCGGCGACGCGTGGAAAGTACCACGTGTCTTCGTCCGGTTCGAAGCCGCCATTGGTATCCTGCGGTCTTAGGATCCAGGTATCGTCGTTCAGTCGTCGCTTCGGATTCGCCCGCTTGTCGTTGTAGACCAATTCTCGCGCCGATGGCACGCGGTTCATCGGGTCTTCGTAGCGGAACGTAAACTGCTCCGGATCCTTCACGAAGTAGAGCAAGTGAGTATGCGACCGCGTGAACTTCCGTTTGCAGTTCACCCCAAACGTGTAATACCAAATCACCCAGCTTCGCGAATGGAAGCCGATCTCCTGGCTGAGAACCTTCAGCTGGGCGGCGTAGTCGTCGCCGATGGCCAGCCAGAAGGTGCCGTCGTCGCGCAGCGCGCGATGCACGGCGGTGATCCACTCGCGCGACCAGGCGAGATACTCGGCCTTCTCTTTGCGGTCGTCGTAGGTGTCGTATTCGTAGCCGATGTTGAAGGGGGGATCGGCGAAGGCCAGGTGAACCGAACCGGCCGGCAGACCATTCATTCCGGCGATGCAGTCGCCTTGGTGGATCGCACCCTCCATCGAGAAAACTTCCTTGACGTTGGCCACGTGGATACCTCTCCGCGGAGAAATGCGAGCATGCTGGCATTGCCAGCTTCGAATCCGAAGCCGCGATTATAGCGCACTTCCGTTCACCTGCAAAGCGACCGGCTCGTCGAAGGATAGGACGGTCAACGGCACTTCCGCAAGAGTTTACCGGCTTTTGAGCGGCGGTCTCGCCCCGGTGCGGGCCCTCCTGCCCAGAAATCGTTGCCCTTCCGAGGCCCCGGCACCCCCTCGTGAGAGCTGGTTTTTCGCATCAGGCTCGAGACCGGCTCTGGCGTGGCCCGCGGCGGGCGTTTCAGAGAGAGTGGATGTCGATCACCGGAAACTCGTCGAGC
>ENA-ORBV01002300-ORBV01002300.1-microbial-mat-metagenome-genome-assembly--contig:-NODE-2300-length-40598-cov-6.186496_pt1 | contig 40598 bp, 26 predicted proteins | sample MGYA00237777_ERZ505514 | MGnify/ENA primary metagenome ERZ505514 (study PRJEB26160, sample SAMN06269048) | microbial mat metagenome | isolation source: Oligotrophic lake microbial mat | place... | reverse complement strand
CGATGGGACGGGCTGGCGCAGCATTGCGATGCCGCATAGCGCTCCGGTGCGGGGGCTGGCACGGGGGCCGGGGGGCCGGATCTTCGTGGGCGAGGTGGGTGACTTCGGTTATCTGCAGCCCGACGAGAAGGGCGAGGTGAAGTTCGTCTCGCTGCTCGAATTCGTCCCTCCCGCTGACCGCGACTTTCAGGACGTCCGCAAGATCCACCCGACTCCCGACGGCATTTACTTTCAGAGCCTGGAGCGGCTGTTTCTTCTGACGCCGGATGGGCCGGGATGGAAGGCTAAGGTTTGGAAGCCGAGCAGCCGCTTCCGCAATTCGTTCCTGGTGGCGGGTAAGCTGTATGTCACCGTGACCGGCGAGGGCTTGCACCGGATGAATGGCGGGACCATCGAGAAGCTGCCGGCGGTGGGGCTGGAGAAGTCGCCGGAGACTTTGGTGACGGCGTTGCTGGCGCACGGGGACGAGAATGCCGGCGCGGTGCTGGTGGGGACGGGCGACGGCCAATTGCAAGTGCTGGACGAGAGGGGCTTGCGGCCATTTCCGCAGCCGGACGGGTTGTTGCGCAAGTTGGGCATCTCGGGAGCCGGCGCGGTGCGGCTCGGCGACGGTGCCATCGGCGTGGGTACGCGCGGCGGCGGCTTTCTGATTCTGGAAGCGGATGGCAGGACGCGGCGGCATATGGACCGCGCGGCCGGCATTCCTTCCGACGGCGTGCTGTCGGTGTACCGCGATCCAGGCGGCATCGTCTGGCTCGGTTTGCAGAACGGCATTGCGAAGGTAGATGTCGACTCGCCCTTCTCTGAATTTGGGCGGCCGGCTGGCATGTCGGCGGCGGTGAACGGGATCGTGCGCTATCAGGGCGCCTTGCATGTGGCGACCTTCGCCGGCCTCAAGTACCTCGACGCACAGGCCGGCGAGTTCCGCGCCGTGGCCGGGATTGAGACGTTGGGCATTGTGGGTCTGCTGGTGCGGGGCGACCGGATGCTGGCCGCCGCGGGCCGCGATGGACTCTTTGAGGTGAAAGGCCACGAGAGCAAGCCGGTGAGCAAATCGGCCTTCTCCGCCGTGATGGTGAACTCGCGGCAGGATGCGGCGCGGGTGTGGGTGGGCACGCGGGCCGGCTTGGCGTCGGTGCTCGATCAGGGGAACGGCCGATGGGTGGACGAAGGCTTGATGGTGCCGACACCGGAGGTGCGCAGCATTGTGGAGCCGGAGCCCGGTCTGCTCTGGCTCGGCACGCAGGCGCGCGGCGTGGTGCGCATTCGCTTCGGTAGCGGTAAGCCGGAGGTGAAGGCTTTTGGCCGCGCCGAGGGCTTACCGGGCGAAGGTGGGGTAAGCGTACATCTGGCCGCGGGGCGGGTGATCTTCGCTTCGCCGGCCGGCGTGCGGGAGTTCGATGAGAAGGCTAAGCGCTTTGTGCCGTCGCCGCTATTGGGCACGGTGCCAACGGGCGGGTCGGCGGAAGAATACAGCGTCGCCACGGACCAGAAGGGCAATCTGTGGGTGAACTTCGGCGTGCGGCCGGTGGTGATGAAGCGGCAGCAGGACGGCAGGTTTGAGGCCGATGAGAATCAACTGCGGCGGATTGGCGATGGCCGCGTGTATACGCTGGCAGTGGACGACGACGGGGTGGTCTGGCTGGGCGGACTGGACCGCGTCTTCCGCTATGACCCATCCAAGGCTAGGCTGCGGCCGGAAGCGCCTCCCTCGCTCATCAGGCGTGTGCTGGCGGGCGACAAGCAGAAGAAAGCGCTCTACGCCGGCGGCGGCGGCGCGGCCGCCAAGGCCCAGTCGACGATTGTCTACGACGACAACGAAATACGCTTCGAATATGCCCTGGCCAGCTTCGACGATGCGGCGAAGAATCAGTTTCAGACCAAGCTTGAAGGGTTCGATAATGACTGGTCCGGTTGGACGACGGAGACCCGGCGCGACTACACCAACCTGCCGCCGGGCGCCTTTGTTTTCCGGGTGCGCGCGAAGAATCTGACCGAGCAGGAAGGCGCGGAGGCCGAATTCCGTCTGCGGATTCTGCCGCCGTGGTACCGCACTTGGTGGGCGTATGGCCTTTACGGCGCGCTGCTGCTGGCCGGTGTGTTCTTGGCGGATCGTTTGTTGCAACAAAGGGTGGTCGCGCGGGAACGGCAAAAGTCCGTCTTGCGCGAAGCCGAGTTGCGGGCCGAAACGGCCGCCGCCGAAGCGAAAACCTTGCAGGCGGAAAATGAGCGCAATAAGAACGTCCAGCTATTGAGCGAGATTGGCAAGGAGATCACCTCGTCGCTCGACCTCGACACCATCTTCCTGAAGCTCTATCAGAACGTGAATCAGCTCACCGACGCTTCCGTCTTCGGCGTGGGCCTCTATCATGAGCAGCGCCACGAAATTGAATACCGGCTGGCGATGGAGGATGGCAAACGCTACCCGCGTTATTCTCGCGACACGCGGAACCCGAACCAGTTCCCGGTCTGGTGCCTCGAGCATCGGAAACCGGTGTTTTTGAACAACGTGGCGCGGGACTACGCCCAGTACATCGAGGTGTACGACGATCCCCGGCAGAAGCTGGAGGACGGCAGCGAGACCAAGGCGCCGGCGTCGCTGGTGTATCTGCCGATGATGATGAAGGATCGCGTGCTGGGTGTGATTACGGTGCAAAGCCATCAGCCGAACGCCTATACGGACTACCACGTCGACCTGCTCGAGAACCTGGCGTCCTATACGGCTATCGCGCTCGACAACGCCGAAACCTATCAGCACCTGAAAAGCGCGCAGGATCAGTTGTTAGTGCAAGAAAAGCTGGCGTCGCTGGGCGCCTTAACCGCGGGCATCGCCCACGAAATCAAAAATCCGCTGAACTTCGTCAACAACTTCGCCGACCTGTCCGTGGAACTGATGGAAGAGCTGCGCGAGGAAGTGGACAAGTTGCGCGCCGGGGGCCAACCCGACATCGACAACATGGAAGACCTGCTCGACGACCTGACGGGCAACGCCAGGAAGATCAACGAACACGGCAAGCGGGCCGACGGCATTGTGAAGAGCATGCTGCTGCACTCCCGCGGCGGCGCCGGCGAGCGCCAGCAGACCGACATCAACGCCATGCTCGACGAGAATGTGAACCTCTCCTATCACGGCATGCGGGCGCAGGACACATCGTTTAACGTCACCATCGAACGGCAGTTCGCGCCCGACCTGGGCCAGGTGGAAGCCATCCCGCAGGACCTTAGCCGCGTTTTCCTCAACCTCCTGAACAATGCGTGCTATGCGGCCAACGACAAGATCAAGAAATCCGGGGCCGGCTACGCGCCGAAGTTGACGGTGAAGACGGTGAATCTGGGCGATCAGGTGGAGGTCCGCATTCGCGATAACGGCATGGGCATTCCGCCCGAAGTGCGGGCCAAAATCTTCAACCCCTTCTTCACCACCAAACCCACGGGCCAAGGCACCGGCCTGGGCCTCTCCATCAGCCACGACATTGTGGTGCAGGAACACGGCGGGCAGTTGGAAGTGGAAACGGTGGCCGGCGAATTTACGGAGTTTATTGTGCGCCTACCGCGGCACGGGAGAAAAGTATGAAGATCATGGTGGTGGACGACGAAGCCGATGTACGCAGTATGTATGAGCAGCGCTTCCGCAAGGAGATTCGCGCGGGCCAGGTGATGCTGCACTTTGCGCTTTCGGCGGAAGAGGCGCTTGCGTTCCTCGAAGGCAACGAGGACGAGATGCTCATCCTGTCGGACATCAACATGCCGGGAATGAGCGGGCTCGATCTCTTGAAGGCGATCAAGGAAAAACGGCAGGACCGCAAGGTCTTCATGATCACTGCTTACGGCAACGAAGAATATCATCGCCAGGCCGTGGCTTACGGCTGCGACGAGTATCTGACGAAGCCGATCGATTTCGGCATACTGAAAGAAAAGCTGCTGGCTTAACGGAAAATCCGCCCACAGCGTCTTTCCTGCGGCGCCTGGCCACCGGCTTCCCGACCGACATCGCCGGACCCGGCGGTAACGGCCGCCACCGGACCTGAAACCAGCCCGATGCCAGCGCCCTTTTTTTCTTGCCGCGCCGGCGGAACGAGCCGTCGGGGCAGTAGGATGGCAGTAGGGAAGGGTGGTTTATGCCAACGCCTCAACAAAAGCGGGAAGTTCGCGAACTGGTGCAAGCGCTCGAAGCGATAAACGGCGAGATGACGAAGTTGGAAGGCACCGGCCTCAGCGACGGCATCCAGCCCGCCCACCAGCATGGCGCCCGCAATCTGCTGCACTATCTGGTGCTGCGCCGGCAGGACATCCGGGCTCTGCAGCGTCGGCTGGCCGCGCTAGGCTTGTCCTCGCTCGGGCGGACGGAATCGCATGTACTGGGGGCCGTCCAAACCGTCCTGCATTTGTTGAAGCATCTCGATGCGGGGGTAAGGCCGGCTCACGATGAGCTCAACCTCAACGAAGGCGCCAGCGTCCTGGAGGCGAACACTGAAGTCTTACTGGGTCCGGCGCCTGAAGGCCGCAAGGTCCGCATCATGGTCACCATGCCTAGTGAAGCGGCCACCGATTATGATCTGGTGCGCGAACTCCTAGCCGGCGGCATGAACTGCATGCGCATCAACTGCGCGCACGACGGCCTCGCCGCTTGGGCGGAAATGATCGCGCACCTCCGGCGCGCCGAAAAAGAACTCAGCAAAAGCTGCAAAGTGGAGATGGACGTGGCCGGCCCCAAACTGCGCACCGGGCCCATCGCGCCGGGCGCGGCCGTGCTGAAGTACCGCCCCCGCCGCGATGCCTTCGGCCGCGTGACGGAACCGGCGCGCCTCTGGCTCACTCCGGAAATGCACCCGGAGGCGCCGCCCACGCCCGCCGATGCCTGTTTGCCCGTGCCCGCCGCTTGGCTGGCGCGTCTCGAACCCGGCCAGAATGTCCGCTTCACGGATGCGCGCGGAGCCCGCCGCTCCTTCGTCATTGGCGAAGCCGTCAACAAAAGCTGCTGGGCGCAAGCCTCCAAAACGGCTTATGTCGTGCCCGGCCTGTTGCTCACCGCCGCCGGCGACGGCCACGAAGCCTCGCGCCGCACCCACGTCGGCAAGCTACCGCCGCGCCCGCAAACGCTGCTCTTGAAGTGCGGCGACACGCTGGTGCTCACCCGCGCGCTGGACCCCGGCCGTCCTGCCGATTTCGATGACGACGGCGAGTTGCTCCACCCCGCCCGTATCGGCGTAACGCTGCCCGAGTTCTTCGATTGCGTCCGCCCCGACGAACCGATCTGGTTCGACGACGGCAACATTGGCGGCGTCATCACCGCCGTGCAGCCGGACGAAGTGCAGGCGAAGATCGTCCGCGCGCGTCCCCAAGGCGAAAAGCTGGGCGCGGAAAAAGGGATCAACGTACCGGAGACCCAGTTGCGCGTTTCGTCGCTGACCGCCGAAGACATTCAGGCCCTTGAATTCATCGCCAAGCACGCCGATATCCTCGGCTTCTCCTTCGTCCGGGAGAAGGGGGACGTCCGCGAGTTGCACGATCGTTTGGCCGCGATGGGACGCCCGGACCTGGGCATCATCCTCAAAATCGAGACCCGCGACGGCTTCGAAAACCTGCCGGAACTGCTGATGGAGGCCATGCACAGCCGCGCCGTAGGCATCATGATCGCCCGCGGCGACCTCGCCGTCGAATGCGGCTACGAGCGTCTGGCCGAAATCCAGGAAGAGATCCTGTGGCTCTCGGAAGCCGCCCACGTCCCCGTCGTTTGGGCAACGCAGGTGCTTGAGTCCATGACCAAGACCGGCAAGCCCTCGCGCTCGGAAATCACCGACGCCGCGATGGGTGAGCGCGCCGAATGCGTCATGCTGAACAAGGGTCCTTTTGTGGTGCAGTCCGTGCACATCCTCGACGACATTTTGCGCCGGATGGGCGCGCATCAGGAGAAGAAGACTCCGATGCTACGGAAACTGAATGTGGCGGCCGCGTTCGGGCCGACGTGAATGCCAGCCGTAAGGCGTTTGGGCTTTTGCCTTGACGAGAATGGCGAGGGCCCCGAAAGCGTTGAGGCTCATCGTCCCCGGTTCGGGGATGTTGCCGCCGAGAGGCTCAGGCCCCGGGGACGGTGACGGGGCTGAAGAAAACATTGTCATGTTTGGGTCTGAAGCCGTCTTGAATCGCGACGGCCAGTGGACTCTTGCCAGCATCACCGCATCATCCCCGGTGCCCTCCGCGTCGATGCCTTGGCGCGGAGGGCAACGGACGTCTTCGCGCTTTCGTCATCCCCAACTCATTTTCCTGAAACCAACGCCACCTAGACTGGCACTATGGTTTCTTCCTGGCGAGTTTGGCCGCTGACATTCCTGCTCCTGATGACCGGCCCGGTAAGGTCTTTCGCGCAGTTTGAAACCGCCACCGTTTTGGGAGCGGTTCGCGATGCATCCCAAGGCACCGTCGGGGGTGCCCGCGTGCTGTTGCAGAATCTGGGCACGGGTATTGAAACTGCTACCTCGGCCGACGAAAATGGCAATTTCGAGTTCTTCAATGTCCGGATCGGACGTTATCGGGTCAGAGCGGAAAAGCCCGGATTTTCGGCTACGCTCTCGGCACCCTTCGGCGTATTGGTGGGGGCCCGGCAACGGGTGGACCTGGAACTGAAGGTGGGTGCGACCGCCGAGACGGTTACTGTTTCCGACGCGGTCCGCGTGCTGGAAACGGATTCGAGCGATCGGGGACAGGTGATTTCGGCGGAGAAAATCGCCAACCTTCCCCTCAATGGCCGCTCCTACGCTGATTTGGCCCTGCTGTCGCCGGGCGTGCGCCCCAGTGTCCTATCGTTTACGGGCGAGGGGGGGCGGCCGCGCAACGCCTCCTTCAACGTCAACGGACTCCGCTCGTCGCTCAACAACTTCATCATCGATGGCGTCGACAACAACTCCTACGGCACCTCCAACCAAGGCTTCTCCAATCAGGTGGTGCAGGTTTCTCCGGATGCCGTGGCGGAGTTTAAGGTGGTGACCAACAACTATTCCGCCGAGTATGGCCGGGCGGGCGGGGCGATCATCAACGCCTCGGTGAAGAGCGGGACCAACCAGTTTCACGGCGCCGCGTGGGAGTTTCTCCGCAATACGCAGTTAAACGCCATCGGCTTCTTCCAGCCGCGCGAGAACAAGAAGCCGACGCTGGTGCAAAACCAATTCGGGGCCGCGCTGGGCGGCCCGATCTGGCGCGATAAGTTGTTTTTCTTTGGCAATTACGAGGGCTTCCGCCGGGTGACCACCAACTTCGCGCTCTCTTCGGTCGCGACGCTCGACCAGCGCGCCGGACGTTTCACCGACGCCGCCGGCGCGCCCCTCACCATCCAGAATCCGCTTGCCGGGGCCGTTTATCCGAATGGGCAGATCCCCGCGTCGGAGATCACGGCCTTCGGACGGAAGGTACTGTCGGAACTGCCGGCGCCCAATCGCCCCGGGTTTGCCAATAACTACGAGTCATTGCCCCGCGCCAGCCAAAACGACGACAAGGGGGATCTAAAGATCGACTACTTCCTGAACTCCAAGCTGAATGTGTTTGGCCGGTACAGCCACCGGCAAGCCGCGGCGGTGGAAGAAGCGAGCCTGCCCACGCCGTCCGGCGGCTCGGGCAATGGTTTCGTGGCGGAGTACAACCGCCAAATGGTTTTCGGCGCTACCTACACCTTGAGCCCCTCGTCTTTACTCGACGTCCGCTTTGGCGCCTCCCGCAGCAAGGGCGGTCGCCGTCCGCTGGAGATCGGGAACGGCAACATGCTGACTTTGTACGGTATTCGCGGCCTCACCGAAGACCCGGAGTACGCCGGCGGACTCAATACCCAGAACATCGGCGGGTATACCAGCCTGGGGCGGCAAGCCAGCAATCCTCAGTTTCAGAACCCCTCGGTCTACAATCCCAAGGTGAATTACTCGCGTTTTCTCGGCCCCCTGAGCCTGAAGGCGGGCTATGAGCATCAACGGATCCATACGGAGATTCAGGATTTCACGCCACAGTACGGGCGCGATTCTTACAGCGGCCAGTTCACTCGGCTCCCGACCGCCACGGCCAACAGTGTCTACAATGTCGCGGATTTTTTGCTCGGCTTACGCGGCAACTATGACGCCGCCAATGTCTTGGTTGCCCAATACCGGCAGCAGATGCACTTCCTCTATTTGCAGGCCGATTGGAAGTTCAGCCGCAAGCTCACCTTAAATCTGGGCGCCCGCTATGAGTTCGCCACGCCGCAGTACGAGGCGCAGAACCGGTTATCGAACTTCGACCCCCAAACCCGCCGCTTGGTGGCAGCGACCGACGGCTCCTTCCGCAATCGCAGTGGCATCGATCCGGACTTCAACAACTGGGCGCCGCGGATTGGCTGGGCCTACTCGCTGAGCCCCAAAACGGTGATCCGCGGCGGATTCGGCGTCAGCTTCATCCACTTCAACCGTCTGGGCGGGGAGAACATCCTGAGCGGTAATATTCCGTGGGTGCTGCGGCCGAGCATTGCGCAGTTGCCTTCCCAAGGGCTCTGCCGGGCGGGCCAAGCGGTGCAGACCTGCTTCCGTCCGACGCCGGATGGCTACCCGGCCGGTTTCCTCGACCCCGCCAACGTCTCCACCCTCACCACCCGATCTCTGCATATCCCCGTCGACACCCGTACCGCCTACACCAGCAGTTGGCACTGGTCGGTGCAGCGCGATTTGGGCCGCGACCTGGTGCTGGATGTCGCTTACGTCGGGAACCGGACCAACAAGCTGGTAATTTTGGGCGACCTGAATCAGGCGCGCTTCAATGGCCCCACGGAGAACTTGACTGTCGATCAGCGTCGCCCCATCACCGGGTATACGGCCATCCAGACCGCCACGCCGCAAGGTTGGGCCAATTATCACTCGTTCCAGGCGCGTCTTGAACGCCGCTTCGCCAGTGGCCTTTACCTGTTGAACTCATTCACCTATTCGAAGGCCCTCGACAATGCGGCCGGACACCTCGAAACCTTCTTCGGTGACGACTCCCGCACGAATGTCTTCGATCTTTCGAAGGAAAAAGCGGTTTCGAGCTACGATCAGACGTTCAACAACACCGCGTCCGCCGTTTGGGAGTTACCCATCGGCCGGGGCAAGAAGTTCGGCTCGCAGATGGCTGCGCCGCTGGACTATTTGGCGGGCGGTTGGCGTCTGACGGTGATCAACACGATGGGCAGCGGACTACCGGGTACGCTGCGCTACAACACCGTGGGGCGGCAGGGGATCGGCGGCGTGGGGGTCGCGATCCGGCCCAACGTCACCGGGGCCAGCCTCTACTTTCCCGCCAACCAACGAGAATGGTTCCGCTGGCTGGACCCCGCCAGCGTGACGCCCGTGCCGGCTACGGAAGGCAATCCCTTCGGTAACTCCGGCCGCGGCACCGTCCGCGGTGAGCCGTTTTATCAGGCCGACTTCGGCCTCCACAAGATCTTCGGCTTGACCGAACGCTTTCGTCTGGAATTCCGCGGCGAAGCGTTTAACCTGCTGAATGTCACCAACTTCGTGGTGCCGGATACCAACCGCTCGAACGTCAGCTACGGCACCGTCACTTCCACCCGGGCCGCCCGGCAATTCCAACTGGCGCTAAAGCTGGTCTTTTGATATCGAGCGACCCATCGTTTACGGATACGCTTTGATGCAACAGCTGAATGCTATAAAGTAACCCGTATGACCAACGACCGCGGGCTGGGCGCCGGCGACGCGGCGGGGTCCGTCCCCACTGCGCGTCCCATCCTGCGTGAGCGGAACGTCGTCGTGATTCCGGCGGCGGGAGGCACCGAACGAGAGCTGGGCACACTCCATGGGATTTCGATGGGCAGCAATATGCGCGTGCCTAATCGAGGCCTGGGCTGGATGGCGGATTCGCGCGCGCTCATCGATTTGCCGCTGGGGGCCGACGGATCTCCCGTGCCCTATCTCAGTTCCACCCGCCAGGATGCAGCCCCGGTGATTTCGCCGGATGGCGGGCAAGTGGCCTTAACTTCGGGGCGTTCCGGCTGGCCGGAAGTCTGGGTTTGCCGTAGCGATCAGTCGGGCTGCCATCAGGTGAGCCACATGAATGGTTCGATGACGGGCTTCACTAGTTGGTCTCCCGACGGGCGATGGATCGCGTTCAGTTCGAACGGACCCAGCAAAGGTGGCATCTACATCGTCCGCCCCGACGGATCCGGCCTGCGAGAGGTGGCGGCTCATCCGGCGGAAAACATCGCGCCCTGCTGGTCCGCGGATGGCGCATCGATCTACTTTTCTTCCAACCGCTCGGGACGTTATCAGATCTGGCGTGTCGCGGCAACCGGCGGCGAGGCGGAAGCGATCACCGATCATGGTCATCGTCCGCTTGCCTCTCGCGATGGCCGTTGGCTCTTTTTACGCGCGCGAGTATGCGGAACAAAGCAGGCTCCTTCGGCTCGATCTTCGCACTCGTCAGGAATTCGACGACCTGGGTTGTTTTCGTCAGCGGCGGGCCAAAAGGGAATCTACTACCTGGGGCCGGACCGACGCATCATTCGTTACTGGGAACCTGGAGTCACCTTGCCGCGCGAGAAATTCAAATTGCCACTCTCGGTGGGCCTGGGTTTCGCGGTGGCGCCGGACGAAAGCTACTTCATTTACAGCGGGGGGAAACCGATCGATCGCGACTTAGTGCTCATCGAAGGTGTGCGCTAGGCGCGAATCGAGACGCCATTAGGCGTCATAGGGGGTGAGGGCATGTAACTGCGCTTGGTAATAAACGGTAAACACAGTACTTTTCTCGTCATGAGACTATTCCCTCGTTTCCTTGCTTTCGTGCTGGCTTTGCCGGTGCTTTCCTTCGCGCAGGACGTTCGCTACCGTCCGATTGACCTGGTCGGTAACTGGTCTTTTGTTTTCGACGGCGCCTTAGTCAATAAGGGCGTCGGCATTCCGGTCACCGCCACCGGCTTGATGACCCTCGATGCCGGCGGGCGCATCACCCGCGCCGTGCGGACTCTGAACCTGGGCGGCCAAGTGATACCGCAATTGTCCACCGGCAGACTCACCATGAACGACGACGGCACCGGATCCGCCGAATTTGTCGTCACCATTCAAGGGCCGGGTGGAGTGTCGATCCCGTTCTCCACCGAGACTTTCTTCTTCGTCGTCACCGCCGATGGCCAGCAGATCCAGGGCATCGGAGGATCGGCCAAAGCGCCGAACGGCGACGAACTGGGCGCACTGGTCGTCAAAGCGACCATCATTCGTCAAGGCCGCTCGCGGTTGGTGGGTCAGTGAAGTTCCTGTTGCTTGGGGCGCTCGCCGTGAGCGCCCACGCGGCGACGATTACCCACTTCGCGAGCGCGGTGTCGGTGGTGAGAGCCGGAGCGCAATTTCAGAATCAATTTAACTTGGGGCGGCATTGGCGAGTAACTCCTCCGCTTTGGTAATTTCGAATGCGCAGGGTGCGGCTGAGTCTTCCGCCTCGTCTGACCTCTCGACCGGCTTTCTCCGCGCGACGGTAAATGCCGTCACCTACTCGCAACTGGGAGACACCTCCTCTACCCGTGCCGTGGCGAGCTTTGGCGATACGTTCCGCTTCTCGGGTAGCGTCGCGGCCAGCGACGCCGTCAGCTTCATCTTGCTCCTGAACGGAACGTACCAGCCGTCGCCCTTATTCTCCCCGGACGGCAATCAGAGTCTGATCGAAATCCAGATCCGGACGCCCGGTGGGCTCACTGTCGCGGGACTGACCGGAGACTCATCGATCATCGCCCGACGGGCCTACCGGATCGGTGCAGGTTCCCATCAAAACAGCATCTGCGCGAACCAAGCTTGCAGTGCGGCCACCATGGAAACGATTGAAGTGATCGAGACCTTTCCCAAAGTTATCCAATTCGATTTCTTCCCCGGAGGCGACTTCGATTGGGAGATCTTTTTCCGGCTCGGCGCCACACTTCCTAATCCCTAGCTATTCTTCGCCGCCGACTTTAGTCGTACCGCTGCCGTAACCTTCATCGGTCCTACGGCCCAATCGGGCTCCGGCGTCTTTCCCGGTACGATCCCACTCTCGTCGAATGTCCCGGAGCCGAACGCCTTTTGGCTCGTTGGAGGCGCGTTCGTTTTACTACTGCGTCAACGGGTTCGATAGCCGGAACCAAGCGGTGGGCACTGTCGTAAAGCATGATCACCCATAGCGCTTATGGCCCTTGAGTTGCTAGCCAGTTCATCATGAAAACGTTACTGGTGCTCTACGCGACCCGCGACGGCCATACCGCTCGGATCGGTGAAAGGCTCGTTGCCGCGATTCACGCCCACGGGCACGCCGCAGACCTGATGGATGCCGCCGACCTTCCGGACCGCTTTGAGCTCGACCTTTACGATGCCGCGCTCCTGGCCGGCTCCGTTCATGCGGGGCATCACGAAAAAGAGTTGGTCAACTTTGTCCGGCAGCACCGCGAAGCACTCGAGCGCATGCCTACCGCATTTCTCTCCGTGAGTTTGTCGGAAGCGGGCGTGGAAGACGAAAAGGCGGCTCCGGAGAAACGTGCCAAAGCCGCGGCGGATGTCGAGGAGATGATCCAAAGCTTTCTGCGGGAAACCGGCTGGCACCCGGGAAAGATTCAAGCCGTTGCCGGAGCATTGCTCTATACGAAGTACAACCTCCTGGTACGCTTACTGATGAAACGCATCGCCGGGGCTTCGGGCGGCTCCACCGATACCGCGCACGATCACGACTACACGAACTGGGCCCTGCTGGATCGTCTGGTGGACGAATTAGTGCGAGGCTGGTAGGCATGACGAAGAAGCCGTGGGCACTTACAATCGGCCCGAACCCAGGCCGCCTAAGCGGCAGGAGCGGCAGATCCCAAAGCCCGAGCCGTTGGCGTTGATGAAGGTGCAGAGCTGCGTAAGGCGAGCGAGTTCGCCGATTCCGGCAACGGCGCCACCGGTGGATAAAGTACCAGCCAGGAAAGGCGTCTCGGTGGTCGCGGCCGAACCGCTATCCATGAGATGCAACGTGGTGGCCCAGGCGGCCAGGCCCGGAGCCAGATTCAAAGGCGTGCCGGAGACAGACGAGCCCACGCAACTGCCCCCGATCGGTACGGTGGCCAGGAGCTTAACCACCAGCGAAGTCGGCACGGCCGGGGTGAGCGTGTTGCTGATCAGGTCGCTGCGCGCCGACAGCGAAACCAGGCCGTTCGGCGTGACGGGACAGGAGCAGCAGGACACGAGTTGCTCATCGGGGGAAAAGGCGTAGATGTTGGCGCAAATGGCGCCGGTGGTGCTGGCCGAGGTACCCGCGGCGAGTCCAGCGCCGCCGGCGCCGGTGTTGGTGATATTGATGAACGAATCGCCGACGTTGAGGTTCGACAAGTAGCGGATCAGGTAAGGCGCAAAGCCGGCGGCGGGTGCCACGTCTACCAAGGTGACGATCGTCTGGCCACCGGCACTCACGCTGACCGTCGCCGTGCCGGCGGCCAGATTGCTGCTCAGCAGCGATTCTGCCGGCAGGGTGCTCACCCCCGTAAGGGTGACGCCGGCCGGCAGACTCTCGGTGATGACGATCGCGCCGGCCGTCACCGTCAAAGGTGAGCTGCACGTACCGCCCGGCGCGGCCCCGGCGGCGACGGTGACCGCGCTACCGCCCACGCTGAAGCTGAACAGAGTCCCGATGGGGATCCCGGCGCCGGCGACTTTGCAGATCTGCACGAAGCCGGTGTTCGGAACGGAGGAAATGATCGCATTCAGGAAAGTGACCACCGTCTGCCCGCCGCCGCTCACGCTGACCGTCGCCGTGCCCGCCGGCAGATTGCTGCTGATCAGCGATCCGCTGGGCAGCGTGCTGACGGCCGTGAGCGCTACGCCGGCGGGGAGAGTTTCGGTAATCAGCACCGCGCCGGCGGGCGCCACGATCGGCGTGCTGCAGGTGCCGCCTGGCGCCGGCCCGGCCGCCACCGTCACCGGAGTGCCGCCGACACTGAAACCGAAGCTCGTACCCACCGCAATCCCGGCGCCGCCAACTTTGCAAACCTGTACGAAGCCGGTGGCGGGGGCGGGAGGGATGACCGCATCGAGGAACGTCACGATCGTCTGGCCGCCCACGTTCACCGTCACCGTCGCGGTGCCGGCGGCCAGATTGCTGCTGACCAGCAATCCGGCCGGCAGCGTGCTCACCGCGGTGAGTGCCACGCCCGGGAGGAGAGTCTCGGTGATCACGGCCGCTCCGGCCGCTACCACCAGCGGCGTACCGCAGGTACCACCCGGCGCGGGCCCGGCCGCCACCATGACAGGCGTACCGGCCACGTTAAAGGCGAAGTTGGTTCCCACGGCGACCCCGGCACCGGCGACTTTACAAACCTGCACGAAGCCCGTGTTGGATGCGGCCGGAATGGCCGTATTGAGGAAAGTGACGATGGTCTGGCCGCCGGCATTCACCGTCACCGTCGCCGTACCCGCGGCCAGATTACTGCTCACCAACAATCCGGCGGGCAGGGTGGTGACCGCGGTGAGTGCCACGCCCGAGGGGAGAGTCTCCGTGATGACGATGGGTCCGGCCGCGGCTACCAGGGGCGTCGCGCAGCTGCCGCCCGGTGCGGGCCCGGCCGCCACTGTGACGGCCATACCGCCGATATTGAAGTTAAAGTTGGTTCCTACGGCGACGCCGCCACCCGCCACTTTGCAGACCTGGACGAAGCCGGTATTGGGCCCCGCCGGAATGATCGTATTGAGGAACGTGACAATCGTCTGGCCGCCGGCGTTCACCGTCACCGTGACGGCTCCCGTCGCCAGATTGCTATTGATCAGCGATCCCGCGGGAAAGGTGCTCACTCCGGCCAAAGTGGTGTTCGCCGGCAGCGTTTCAAGGATTACGGCGGCGCCGGCCGGCACCACCAGGGCCGCGCTGCACGTTCCCGCGGGCGCCGCGCCGGCCGGAACCGTCACGGCCGCACCCGCCACGTTGAAGGTGAAGTTCGTTCCGATGGCCACCCCGGCACCCGCCACTTTGCAGATTTGCACGAAGCCCGTGGTGGGCACGGGAGGCGTCAACGCGTCGACGAACGTGACGATCGTCTGGCCGCCCGGGTTCACCGTAACCGTCGCCGTACCTGCCGCCAGATTGCTGGTGACTAACAACCCGGCCGGCAAAGTGCTCACTGCCGTCAGCGTGGTACCCGCCAGCGTCTCGGTAATCAAGGCGGGGCCGGCCGGCACGCTGATCGCCGCACTGCAGGCCCCTCCCGGCGCGGCGCCTGCCGCGACGACGACCGGAGTAGCGCCAACGTTGAAGGTAAAGCTCGTTCCCACGGCCACCCCGGCACCCGCCACTTTGCAGACCTGCACGAAGCCCGTGAGGGGAATAGAAGTCGCGACCGCATTGACGAACGTGACCACGGTCTGGCTGCCGGCACTCGCGGTGACCGTTGCGGTACCCGCACCCAAATTGCTGCTCACTAGCAGCCCGTTTGGCAGTGTGCTTACGCCCGTCAGTACGAATCCCGAGGGGACGGTCTCGGTAATTACGGCGGAGCCGGCTGGCACGCTCACCACCGCACTGCAAGTCCCGCCCGGAGCGGGTCCGGCCGGGACGGTTACCGGAGTACCGGCCACGTTAAAGGTAAAATTCGTTCCCAGCGGCACTCCGGCGCCCGCCACTTTGCAGACTCTTAAGCAAGTCGGTAGGGTGACGATATTCGCATCGAGCGTCACGGCGCCAGTAAGGGCTACCGCCCGGCCGGACAGATTGACGTTGGTCGTTAGCGTCACGCTCGCCAGGGCAAAGATGCTCCCGATAAACTGTGTGCCCGTGCCCAGCGTTGCGGAAGTACCGACCTGGAAAAACACGTTGCAAAGCGCGGCGCCGTTGATCAAAACCACTGAGGAGTTACTTGCCGTCGTAATGGCGCTCCCCACCTTAAAAATGAAGACTGCGGCGGGGTTGCCCTGGGCGTCGAGCGTCAGGGCTCCCGTCAACTGAGCTGACGAGGCAAAGCAATAGACGCCGGGAGGGAGAGTGAGGCCGCCGAGATCCCCCGTGAGAATCGTGTTGCACGGCTGGCTGGCCAGCGAGTTGTACGCGGTGATAGCGTCGTTGTTGGCTTGCGCGGCGACGGCATCCGCCACCGAGATCGTTCCGTTTACGATGCCGGGCAGAAAACCCGTAACCGACAGGCCCGGGCTTAGTCCGAGGTTCCCGTTGACGATGCTGGAGCCCGTATTGGTCACGGTGGAGGCACCCAATACGGCGAATTCTTGCACGGTTCCGAGTGATGGAGCCGTCTGCGCGGACGTCGTACCAACGGACAACGCGGTTACCAGCAATCCTAGCGCACTGAAATACCCACGGTCACAATTCCGCCAACTCATTTCACTCTTCTCCGTTCGTTTCTTCCCGTAGTTACTTTCTGTTCTGTACCAGAATCTACTTTCGATCAACAAGTTGCAAGTCACGCCCGCGACGAATATCCATCGCAGCGTACTGGTCCACCCGGGCGGAAATTACTTCAGTACTCTCAGTACTAAACCTAGTAAGCGGATCCAGTTTCTAAAACTTCATCAACGCGGCCTCGTGGCGGATGTATTCAGACGGCTGAATTAGTCCGTTCGTCGCTGCTTGTGAGTTAGAAAGTTGCTTAGCTTACTGTAACTCCACTTACCTGGATAGTTGGCGGTACAGTTTGCCTCGACACAAGAATACCCCTGATTTCGAAATTGCGCACCGTATTATTTCCTGAAGGCCGAAAGTATCCATGTCAGCGCTCGGGTTAGGGAGGCTGGTTTCGAGAGCGAGATGCGCGAATTGGTGGGAATTAGTGGTCGGCCTGAAGGGTGCCAGCGATTCTTCGTGGGCGCCACCGCCAGTGAACCCCGCAGGTGACTGACCTCGGCTTCGGCGTCAACGGATCGGCGTGGATTGCCGCCGTGGCCGATACGTGGGTGGCGCAGGTGAAGTCGCGGCTTTCGGCCTATGCCTCGCGGGCGAGCGATTGCCGCCGCTCGTACTCGGCGAAGCGATCGGCGTAGTCGTCGAAGCCCTTGCGCCCCATCAGGGCGAAGGTGAACTTCTTGCCGAGTTCGACCCCGTCCTGGTCGAAGGCGTTGATATCGAGTAACTCGCCCATGAAGGCGGTCTGGAACTCCATCATCTGCAGGAAGGCGCCGACGTGCCACTCGTCCACTTTGTCCAAAGTGACCGTGCAGTTGGGCCGATTTTGCTCCGTCAGCGCGGCCGCGGTAGCCAGGCGTTCGGCGGTGATCAGCTTTTCGAGCGATTGGCCGGCGAGGTAGTCGAAGCCTTCGAGCCCGATTTTGCCCTTGGGAATCGCGCCTTTCTTGGCGAACTTGCCAACGGCCCAGAAGGTGAACACCTTGTCGAGCGGGCCTTCCATATAAAGCTGCACTTGCGAATGCTGGTCAGTCGTGCCCACGGCGGCCACCGGCGTTTGGCCGATGTTCACCACCTTGCCCTGCCGGTTCTTGGCCTTGCCGAGCGATTCGGCCCATAGCTGCTGGAACCAGGCGGCGGTGCCGGCCAGGCGGTTCGAGTAGGGGAAGGCGACGTGGATGCTTTTGCCCTTCACGGTCCAGATGAGGTGATGGAGTTGGGCGGCGCGGAGCGCGAGGTTCGTCGAGAGGTCCGGCTTCCAGCACTGCGCGGTCATCTCGGCCGCGCCGGCGCAGAGCTTCTTGATGTCGATGCCGATCAGGGCGGCGGGCACCAAGCCTACGGCGGAGAGCACACTGAAGCGGCCGCCGACGTTGGCCGGCAAATGAAAGGTCGAGTATTTCTCGCGCGTGGCGAGCACCTTCAGGTCGCCGGTACCTTCGCTGGTGACGACGGTGACGCGGTCGCTGGCTTTCTTGCCGAGGGCCTTTTCGAGCCAGGCCTTCAGGATCATAAACACGCTCACCGACTCGGCCGTCGCACCGCTCTTGGCGATCACCACGACATGGGTCTTCTTGGGAGACATGGTCGCAATCGCGTCATCGATGAACATCGGGTCGACATTGTCGAGAATCACCAGGCGCGGGAACTTTGTGCTAAACGCCCCTTGAATCGGGTGCGGACCGCGCATCGCGCAACTAACGGCCCAGGCGCCAAGCGCACTGCCGCCGATGCCCACCACGCAAACCGTGTCGTACCCGCCGGCCTTGGCCTTGGCGTGCTTCTGGATCGACGCGATCATCGCCTTATCGAAAGGCAGATGCGGAAAGCCGTAGGTGCCGGCCTCCACTTGTTGGTGAAAATTACCGAGCGCGGCCAGGGCGGCCTTTTCGCTCTTCTGTACCTCGGACGGCGTGACGCCTTGCGCGGCGCCGATCATGGCGGACGTCAAATTCGCTTCGTCGAAATGAATCATCGGGGATCTCCTGCGGCAGCCTGCTTGGCTTCTTTAGCTTCGGCCAAAAATCGGCCGACAAAGTTGGTGTCGAATTGCGCGGTGCGGAACTCGGGGGTGTTCAGCAGGCGCTTATGCAGCGGAATGATGGTGTGGATGCCCTCGACGATGAAGGTGTCGAGCGCCCGTTGCATGCGGGCGATCGCCTCCTCGCGTGTGGGCGCGTGGACGATGAGCTTGGCCACCAGCGAGTCATAGTAAGGCGGAATGACGCCGTCGGTGTAGGCCGCCGTGTCGACCCGCACACCGATGCCACCGGGGACGTTCCAGCCGGTAATGCGGCCGGGCGAAGGGGCGAAGGTTTCGGGATGCTCAGCGTTGATGCGGCACTCGATGGCGTGGCCGCGCATGGGAATCGGGTCGGGCAGAATGTCGCTGAGCCTGGCACCGGCGGCGATCAGGATCTGGCTGCGGACCAGGTCGATGCCGCTCACCATTTCGGTCACCGGGTGCTCCACCTGGATGCGGGCGTTCACTTCGATGAAGTAGAGATTCTGGTGCTCGTCCATCAGGAACTCTACCGTCCCGGCGTTGGTATAGCCGATGGAGGCGAGCGCCTTCTCTAGCGTCGCAATGGTGCGAGCCCTCAGTTCGGGCGTCATCACCGGCGACGGCGCCTCTTCGATAATCTTCTGGTGGCGACGCTGCAGACTGCACTCGCGTTCGCCGATCACCTTTACGTTGCCGTGCTCGTCGGCCAGCACCTGGAACTCGATGTGCCGGGGCGCGCCAATGTACTTCTCGATGTAGACGTCCGGCACGGCGAAGGCGGCGCCGGCTTCGGCCTGAGCCTGCTTGAGCAAGGGCGGCAGTTCATCGGCCGAGTGGACCACCCGCATGCCCCGCCCACCGCCGCCAGCCGAGGCCTTGATGATGACGGGATAGCCGATCTTCCCGGCCACCTCAAGCGCCTCTTCTTCGCTGGCGATGATGCCTTCCGAGCCCGGCAAAATCGGCACGCCGTGGGCCTTCATGGCGGAGCGGGCCTCTTGCTTTAAGCCCATCATCCGCGTGATCTCCGGGCGCGGCCCGATGAACTTGATGCGCGACAGTTCGCAGACCTGGGCGAAGTCGGCATTCTCGCTCAGAAAGCCGTAGCCCGGGTGAATGGCGTTCACATTGGTGATCTCAGCGGCGCTGATGACGCTGGGAATGTCGAGGTAACTACGGGCGCTTTTGGCAGGGCCGATGCAGATGGCTTCGTCGGCGAAGCGGACATGCAGGCTGTTGCGGTCCGCCTCAGAATAGACGGCCACCGTCTTGATGCCCAGCTCTTTGCAGGCGCAGATCACCCGCAGGGCGATCTCACCGCGATTGGCAATCAGGATCTTGCTGAACATCTACTTATTCGGCTTTAGGGCGAACATCGCTTCGCCGTATTCGACGGGTTTCTGATTCGAGACCAGCTTGGCGACAATCGTGCCCGCGTACTCGCTCTCAATTTCGTTCATTAGCTTCATGCTTTCGATGATGCAGAGTACCTTGCCCACTGACACCGTGTCGCCCACTTTGATAAAAGTGGGCGAGTCCGGCGAAGGGGCGTCATAGAAGGTGCCGACGATGGGGCTCTTGATCATGACGATACTGGGGTCGCTGAGCGGGTCGTCGTTTTCGGCCGGCGCTGGAGCCGGCGCGGCGGCGACGGGCGCCGCGGGAGCAGGGGCGGCGAAGGCCACCGGCGCCGCGGCCACCACTTCGGCGGCGACGCCCGCCAGGCGGATGCGCACCCGGTTTTCGCCCCGTTGCACTTCAAGTTCAGCCACGCGGGAATCCTGGGCGAGGCGAATTAACTGCTGAATCTCTTCGTTGGTCATTGCTTTCTAGGGTTAAATAACGAGCAGGTCCTTGGGCGTGGGCGTCAGCACGTCGCACCCGGACTCGGTTACCAAAACCGTGTCCTCAATGCGAATGCCTCCCTCGCCAGGAAGATAAACGCCCGGTTCGATGGTGATCACCATTCCGGGCGCCAGACGGAGGGTTTCCGTACGGCCCAAGCGCGGCGACTCGTGAATTTCGAGCCCCAGGCCGTGTCCGGTGGAATGAATAAATTGCTTATCGAGCCCGTGCCGCTTCAAGGTGATCCTCGCGCGGCGGTCGATTTCGGCGCACAGGACACCGGGGCGGATAGCATCGATGGCCTCCAGTTGCGCCTCCAGCACCGCCTGATACAACTGACGCATGCGGCGCGTGGCTTTACCGACCACCACGGTGCGTGTCATGTCGCTCATGTAGCCATGCTGCTGCGCACCCATGTCCAACAATAGTAGCCGATTCAGGCCGATCGCTTCAGCCCGCGGACGCGCGTGGGGCAAAGCCGAGTGGTCTCCCGCCGCGACGATCGTCGAAAACGCGGTGCCTTCGGCTCCCAGCTTGCGCTGCTGGTAGTCGATCTCGGCGGCCAGTTCGCTTTCGGTCATCTTCGGGCGCACTTTGCGTAAGGCCCGATCGAAGGCCAACGAATTGGTCACCACCGATTCCTGGATGCGTTCGATCTCACTGGCGCTCTTCACGCGGCGCGCCTCTTCCACCCAACCGTCCAGCGGCACCAGCTCGGTGCTCTTCGGCAACTCCTCAATGAGCTTGGCGTAGGATTCGTACGAGAGGTGGCTCTTTTCGAAGCCTAATTTCCGGGGTTTGGCACGCTTCAACCGGGCGGCGGCTTCGTTCAGCAACGGTCCTTTTCGCACGATGCTGATCGCCGCCGAACACTCAGCGGCGGCTTGCGTGGTGTAGCGCGGGTCAGTAAACAGCCGGGCCGAGGTGGGCGTGAGCCAAAGCAACCCATTGCTGCCCGTAAATCCGGTCAGATAACGCACGTTCACCGGCGACGTGATCAGGAAGGAGTCGAGTTTTTCGGCGATGAGACGGCTAGTGAGTGCCGCACGACGGGAAGCGGCTTCGTCTCGGTTGGCAGACTTAGTCAAACTAGCATTTTACCATTTTGAAACGGAAGATAGGGCGTTTTTAGGTAGGTCCCATCACCCGGATATCAATCCGGCGATTGCGCGTACGGCCCAGGTAGCTGGCATTCTCGTCGATGTGGCGGGTGTCGCCATAGCCGATGCAGATCATGCGGACTTCGGGCACGCCCAGGTGCACCAGACGATCCTTCACGGCCACCGCGCGGCGTTCGCTCAGGTAGAAGTTCGACCGCGCGTCGCCGTGCTCGGTATGGCCCTCGATCGCCACGCGGACCGGCACCGCACAGAGAATCAAATCGGCAATGTCCTCCAGCAAGAGCTTCGAATCGGGCAGGATCTCGGCCCGGTCCGGCGCAAACTGCACCCGGTTTTCGAACAGCAGTTGGGTCAATCCGCCGGCCAGTTGAGCGGGCGAAAGCAGCGGCACGGCAAGCGAGCCATACTCATCGCGCGCCGGCTCATCGATCTCAATCGGCTCGGGTTCAAGCTCCATGGGCGTCACCAAAGGCGGCAAGCCATAGGCGGCCCGGCGCGGCGCTTCGAGCGGCGTATCCAGGGGTTCGGGTACCGGATACTCGGCCTGCCACGCGGTGACCGAAAAGCCCAAGCTGGAGCCGGCCGTCGCCGCCATGGCCCTTGGCACCGGGACGGTTTGGGGCGCATTCACCCCCAGCAGCCGATCCCGCTCGGCTTCGGCCGTGGCGACGCGCTTTTGCACGTCCGCCATGGTGAGTTCGAGTTCCTGCCGCCGGGCAATGGCGTCGGCGAGCTTGCGCACCAGTTCGTTCGTTGACTCGCTGGGTACCGTGCGCGGAATCGCCGCCAGCGCATTCCGCTCCTTGGTCAATTGCGCCACTTGCCCCTGAGCCCCGCCCAACTCGCTGATCAACTCCGACAGGCGCAAGCGCAGGGTCTCGACGCCGGACACTTCGCGTCGCAGGGAATCAATCGTGACCGCGCGCTCACGCAGTGCCCGTGCGAGATGCTCGTGGTTATCATCTGGCTGGGCTGCAGCGACCACCACCGGCGCCAGCGCTCTCGTCTCGGCCTTGGCCACCTGGAGTTCGCGCTCCAGTTCATTCAACCGCTCGGCAAAAACCTCTTGCTCGGCCAGACGCTGCCGCAGACGGACGAGTTCCTCTTCCTGAGCGGGTGAGGTCTTATCGGCAGCAGGAGCCATGGCCGGCAGAATGCGATCTTCGGCTTCCTTCAGCCGCCGGTCGAGCAGGGTAAGCCGCTCATAGCCCAGCGTGATCGCCATCTGCGCTTCGTCGAGCTTCTGGCCCTGCACCCGCGCTTCTTCGCGCGCCGCGTGCATTTCGTCTTCCGCTGACCGCAGCAGGTCGAGGTGTTGAGCCTCCAGATCCTCCATCTGCTTCACCAGCACGTGGCGCTGCAAAAACCAGCCCGACACCAATCCAATCAACAGGATGGCGATGGGTGGCCAGAGGAGATAGAGCTGGGAGTAGTCGGTCAAAACTTTGTCTCGATTGCGCCAGGAGTGCACTCGATTGTATCCGGTTTTGGGGTCCGCCGCATAGTACTTACCGGCGTGGTCGTACGGATAAGTACTACATCGAATTCATTTTCTGTCATCTAAGCGATATGCAGCAACAGCTTACCGGAGGTGGTGCGCGACGCCAGGTCCCGTTGCGCTTGGCCGGCTTGGGCCAACGGATACGTCCGCGTGGAGAATACCGGCAGATGGTCGTTCAGCTTCCACCCAAAGACGGTGGTCGCCCGCTCCAGTACCTCTTCGCGATTTAGGCAGTAGTCGCCCAAACGAGGACGGGTGAGAAAGAGCGAGCCTTTCTGGCTCAACAGCAAGGGTTCAATCGCCGGGACGGGGCCGGAGGCGTTCCCGAAGGTCACCATCATGCCGCGGGGACGCAGAGAATTCAGGCTGCCTTGGAAGGTGGCTTCGCCCACCGAGTCGTAAACCACGTGGACCCCTTCCTTCACAATCTGCCGGACTTCGGCCGCGAAATTGTCGTAACCGATGACGTGGTCAGCGCCGGCCAGCTTCACCAGTTCCGCTTTAGCCGGGGTTGACGTGGTGGCGATCACCTTGGCGCCCAACGACTTAGCCACTTGGGTGAGAATCAGGCCCACGCCTCCAGCGGCGGCATGGATCAGGCAGGTTTGCCCGGCGGCCAGCAGGAACGTGCCGTGGGTGAGGTAATGGACCGTCATGCCTTGGAGCATTAGCGCCGCAGCCACCGGCAGGTCGAGCGCGTCGGGTACGGGCACCAGCATCCAGGAGGGGACGACGGCGTATTCGGCATAGGATCCGCGCTGCATGGCATACGCCACCCGGTCGCCGACCTTGACGTGAGTCGTATCCGGCCCGACGGCCACCACGGTACCGGCCGCTTCCATCCCCAAACCAAAAGGCTTCTCTGGCGCCGGATAGAGCCCCGTGCGGAAGTAGATGTCGATGAAGTTAACGCCGCTCGCGGCCAGTTTCACGAGCGCTTGGCCAGGCCCAGGCTCCGGCGTAGCGACCTCCTCGAGAATCAGATTCTCTTCGGGACCGGGAGTATGGACGCGAATCGCTTTCATGGAGCAACCTTTCTACGAAAATGAATTCGGGCGGCAAAGAGCGCCAAGTAGAGGACGCTAAAGGGAAACAATAGCAGACGCAAGGGCGTGGTGACAGCCCCCGCGCCCGACATTCCGGCCCGGAAGCTGAAAAAGTGCCACATCAGGGCGACGTGCGCGTAGTCGATCCAAAACCAGTCGGCGTTCTCGTTGATAATGAAGAGCTTGGCGGGAATGCGCGCCGCTAGTAGCCACTTCCATTTGGTCATGATACTTTCGTCGGTGCAGAGAATGCCGATCACGTCGTAACGATTCTTTTGGAGCTCGCCAATCAAGGCCGACCGCGCCTCGGGCGTCGTGTAATCCTGCACCCGGAAGACGTCTCCCGCGAAGCCTTTAGGCGACCCGGCGTAGCAGGTGACCAGGTCCGGTTTTATGGACGCGTCGCGGCTGGCGACGAACTTTTCGAGCACGAATCGCGACCCGCTTTCCACCAACAGGACGCGGCGCAGATCCGGAGTGTAGCGGCGAAAGAAGTAACGCAATGGTACGAGTGTACTATGGGGCGTCATCGTTCCCGGAAGTGCTTTGCTTCCAGACGCTTCCCGGCATCCTGTGGGGGGTTGACTTCGCCCGCCTCCTCAGGTAGTATTCCTGCATACCGCAATTTCTAGGGTTGTCGGTAATGCGTTGTTAAAAGAGGACTTAGTTCGCGAGAACTGAATCTCTCCCGCTCCTGGTCCTTACCCCTTGCGCTCTGGCCAAACCAGGAAGGGTACAAACTTCTTCTCGGCCATGCTGCCAGGAGCAACCCGAAAATTGAAGGCGGTTGCTCGTAAACTGGCGCGTGGAGAACATGGCGAATGGCGTTTCCCGCTGACGGCAATAAGTTTCAACCCTCAGATTCGCATCTGAGCTCAAGCAAGCCGGGCGCTGCCCCGGGGCATCCGATGCCGGGACGCGCTCCCGAGCATCCTTTGCCTGGGCCACCCCTACCGGGGTTACCGGTCAGCGCCGAAGACGATCCCCTCACCGACGCCACCGACGCCAACGACGAAGCCTACGAAGACTTCGAACAGATGTTCGAGGCCGAAAATCGCAACGCCCCCTCTCCGCCCGGCTCCGGCCAATGGATCACCGGCCAAGTCGTCTCCGTTACCGAACGCGGCTTGCTGGTGGATATTGGCACCAAGCTCGAAGGCTTTGTCCCCATTGAGCAAGTGCAGCAGGCCGATGGCACCGTGCCCTTCGCGCCCGGCGACACCGTACAAGTGGCCGTGGATCGCAACAATGCCGCCTCCGACGGCTATGTGCTGCTGTCGTTTGAACGCGCCAACCGCCATCGCGTCTGGGACACGCTTGAGGCGGCCCATCGCGATAACCAGGTGGTCACCGGACGCGTGCTGGGCCGGGTGAAAGGCGGGCTGGAGGTGGAGGTGGGCGTCAAAGCCTTCATGCCTTCCTCGCAGCTGGACATCCGCCCCATTCACAATCTGGACGCCTACACCGGCCAGGACATCCAGGTAAAAATCCTGAAGCTGAATCGCCGCCGCGGCAACCTGGTGGTGTCGCGCAAAGCAGTACTCGAGGAGGACTTCAATCAGCGTAAAGACGCCGTACTCGGCGATGTGGAAGAGGGTTCGATCGTCACGGGCACCGTCAAGAACCTCACTGACTACGGCGCCTTCGTCGACCTCGGTGGCATCGATGGCCTGCTCCATGTCAGCGACATGTCCCACGGTCGCGTCAACCATCCGCAGGAGGTGGTGCAGCCCGGCGACACCATCACCTGCCGCGTGCTGAAGCTCGACAAAGAGAAGGGCCGCGTAAGCCTCGGCATCAAGCAACTGGTGCCGGACCCCTGGGAGACGGTGGCCGAACGCTTTGCCCCGGGCACCCGCGTCATTGGCCGCGTCGTCAGCGTCACCGACTATGGCGCCTTCGTCGAACTCGAAAGCGGCGTCGAGGGCCTGATTCATATTTCGGAAATGACCTGGAGCCGGCGCATGAAGCACCCCTCGAAGGTGGTTAAGCCCGGCGACCAGGTGGAGGCAGTGGTGCTCGAGATCAAAGGCGGCGACCGGCGCATCTCGTTGGGCATCAAGCAGCTCGAAGCCGACCCGTGGACCACAATTCAGGACCGTTACAGCATCGGCTCGGTCGTCGAAGGCCGGATCCGCAAGCTCTCTGACTTTGGTGCCTTCGTCGAAGTGGAAGAGGGCGTCGATGGCCTGATTCACATCTCGGATTTCTCCTGGACCGAGCGCCTGAAGCATCCGTCCGAAGTGATCAAAAAGGGCCAAACCGTCCAAGCCGTTATCCTCAACATCGACACCGGCAACCGGCGCTTATCCTTAGGCGTGAAGCAGTTGCAGCCCGATGCCTGGGAGACTTTCTTCCAAACCCATTTCGTCAACGATGTGGTGCACGGCAAAGTGGTGCGGGCCGCGGCGTTCGGCGTCTTCGTCGAAATCGCGCCCGGTGTCGAAGGGCTTTGTCATAATTCAGAGCTGCCGCAAGCGGCCGGAACCGGGGCCGGAGACCGTCGCGGCGACCGCCGTGGCGGCAACGAAGCGGCCTTGCCCGTCGGCGGCGAGTTTGATTTCAAAATCATCAAAATGAACGAAAACGATAAGAAAATTGGACTTAGCTTGAAGGAGATGACGACGCTCGAAGACCTTGACCGCATCAACTCCTATCAGGCCCGCGCGCAGCAGGCCTCCTCGGTGGTAGAGAGCGCCATCGGCAAGCCCGAACCCCCTCCTGACCTGGAATCGTAAAAGAGCCTCTCCCCAGCACCCCCTAATATGGTGTAAATTAGGAACTTATGACGAAAGCCGATCTCATTGAGGAAGTTTCCCGGGTCGTCGAAATGACCCGGAAAGACTCCGAGGTCATTGTCGAATCCATCTTCGATTCCGTCGTTAGAAGTCTTCGGACCGGCGACAAAATCGAAATTCGTGGCTTTGGCAGTTTCCGCACCCGCCAGCGCCAACCCCGGATCGGACGCAATCCGAAGACCGGTACCCGGGTGGAAGTGCCCGCCAAGCGCATCCCCTACTTCAAGCCCAGCAAGGAATTGAAGGACCTGGTGAACGGCGAAGAAATCACCCTCTAGGCCACGCCGTGGACCATCTATGGAGCCCGTGGCGCTATCGCTACGTCACCGCAGGCGAAAAGCCCCAGGGGTGTATCTTCTGCGCCATGGCCGCAAGGCACGACGATGCCACTCAGCTCATCGTATATCGCGCCCGTCATAACTTCGTGGTGCTGAACCGCTATCCCTACACGGGCGGACATGTGATGGTGGTGCCTTATACGCACTCCGCTTCGCTCGCCCTCACGCCGCCCGAAAGCCTTACCGAATTGATTCTTCTAGCCCAACGCGCCGAAACCCTTCTTCACCAGGCTTATCGCTGCCCGGGGATGAATATGGGCTTCAATTTAGGCGAGTGCGCGGGCGCCGGCGTGGCGCAGCACTTGCATTTTCACGTCGTGCCTCGCTGGCCGGGCGACGCCAACTTCATGACCGCGGTGGGGGAGACCCGGGTCATCCCGGAAGACTTGGCGGAAAGCTACCGGAAGCTATCGGCGCTGGATTGGCACTGAGAAACCTGTGGACGGCGTTGGTGGATAAAGGCGGGTTAGCCACCTCCACCGTCCCACGGTCTGTTACGCTCGCCGCAAAAGCGCTTAACACGCCTCGGCGACCATCGTCCTCAACGCCGATTCCTTGCTGAGCCCGTATTGCTCCAGCCGCGCCAGCCGCAGCACGTGGATCAGGTCCTCAACGATGGCTTCCACCCGGTCGCGCACATGGCGGTGGACGGTTTCGTCCTTGCCGTTGGGGTCGCGCACCAGCACTTTGACAACCGGTGCCTTGGTTTTTTTCAGCGCGTGCCCGCTCATGTTTACGATCAGGTCAAACTTGTCTAACTCAAACTGCGCAATGCTCTTGGGCACCGCGCCCTCAAGCGAAATGGCTTTCTCGTCCATCATCATGCGCGTCATACTCAGCACATGCCGCGCCGGCAACAGGCCGGCGCTTGAAGCCCGCATCACATCCGAACCATAAGCTTTGGCAAAGGCCTCCGCCATCTGGCTGCGGCTGGCATTACCCAGGCAGACAAACAGGACGTGGATCCGGCTTTCCCTCACCTTAGAGTAAACGGCTCCAGCCGGCGAGCAGAAGCGAACATTCGAAAGCACAATTTCTGGCGTGTGAAGTATCACCTGGCTATAGCCTACCGTCTGGTCTCCCTGGGGAGGATAGGACAAAGATCGACTTAGTACTGGTATTAGGCCCCGCTGAGTCCCAGTGACGGATCTAGTACTCGATGCACGCCTCTCCCACCGAAAACCTGCCCCCTAAATACGGGCCGGCCCTGCCAGGAAAGGCCTTTCCGGTTACACTAAAGAAGAGCCTGCATATGAGTTCCCAGAATAGTTTCTCTTCCCGTTCCACGTTGACCGTCGGTGATAAGTCCTACACCATCTACCGTTTGGACGCGCTTACCAAAGCCGGTTACCACCTTGACCGCTTGCCGTTTTCGATCAAGGTGCTGCTCGAAAACCTGTTGCGCCAGGAAGACAACCTGAACGTGAAGAAAAGCGATATCGAATATGTCGCCCAATGGGATACGGCGGGTAAGAAGCAGGAAATCGCTTTTATGCCGGCCCGCGTGCTGATGCAGGACTTTACTGGGGTTCCATGCGTCGTGGACATGGCTACGATGCGCGACGCTCTCGCCAAGATGGGCCTCGACCCGACGCTGGCCAACCCGCTCATCCCCGTCGACCTCGTTATAGACCATTCGGTCCAAGTGGACAACTTCGGCCAGAAGGACTCCTTCGACCTCAACATGCTGCTCGAGTTCCAGCGCAACCATGAGCGCTATGCCCTGCTCCGCTGGGCTCAGAGTAACCTCCGCAACTTCCGCGCCGTGCCGCCCGGCACCGGCATCGTCCACCAGGTGAACCTCGAGTATCTAGCCCCGGTGGTTTTTACCAACAAAGACACGAACGAAGCCTACCCGGACACCCTGGTCGGCACGGACTCCCACACCACGATGATTAACGGCTTGGGCGTCGTCGGCTGGGGCGTGGGTGGCATCGAGGCCGAGGCCTGCATGCTGGGCCAAGCCGTTACGATGCTGCTGCCCGATGTCGTCGGCTTCAAGCTCACCGGCACGCTCGCCCCCGGCGCCACCGCCACCGACCTGGTGCTCACCGTCACCCAGATCCTGCGCAAAAAGGGCGTCGTCAACAAGTTCGTCGAGTTCTACGGCCCCGGCGTCAAAGCCCTGTCGCTCGCCGACCGCGCCACCATCGCCAACATGGCCCCCGAATACGGCGCCACCATCGGCTTCTTCCCCATCGACGAGAAGTCGCTCGAGTATATGCGCCTGACGAATCGGTCGGAAGAGACCGTCGCCCTTACCGAAGCTTACTGCCGCGCCCAGGGCCTCTTCCTCACCGACGAGACGCCGGACGCCGTCTACACCGAAACCCTGGGCCTCGACCTTGCCACGGTAAAGCCCTCCATGGCCGGCCCCAAGCGTCCGCAGGATCGCGTGGAGTTGCCTGGCCTGAAGGCCAACTTCATGGCCACCCTAACGGCCGAGCCCAAGAGCATCCCGGTCACCATGAATGGCAGCACGTTCGAGTTGCGCGAAGGCGCCGTCGCTATCGCCGCCATCACCAGTTGCACCAATACCTCAAACCCCTCCGTGCTGATGGCCGCGGGACTGCTGGCCAAGAAGGCAGTCGAGCGCGGACTCACCGTCGCGCCCTGGGTGAAGACTTCGCTCGCGCCCGGCTCCAAAGTGGTGACCGATTACCTGATCGAAGCCGGCCTGATGCCCTATCTCGAAGCCCTCAAGTTCCACCTGGTCGGTTACGGCTGCACCACCTGCATCGGCAACTCCGGCCCCTTGCCCGATGAGATCGCCGAAGCCGTCACCACGCACAAGCTCAACGTCGCCAGCGTCCTCAGCGGCAATCGCAACTTCGAAGGCCGCGTGAATCCGCATGTCCGTTCGAATTACCTCGCGTCCCCGCCCCTATGCGTGGCCTTCGCCATTGCCGGCCGCGTGGATATTGATATCTCCACTGAACCGCTCGGCACCGGGTCCGACGGCCAGCCCGTTTATCTCGCCGACATCTGGCCCACCACCGAAGAGATACAAGCCGCCGTGCGGGACTTCGTCAACGCCGCCCAATTCGCCAAAGAGTACGGCGCTGTTTTCGAAGGCACCGGACAATGGAAGCAGATGAAGGTGCCCACCGGCGACCAGTTCGCGTGGGACGAAAAATCCACTTACATCCGCCGTCCTCCTTACTTTGACGCCATGGCCGACCCGGAAACCTTCGTGAAGGACCTGCAAGGCCTCGCCTGCCTCGCCGTCCTGGGCGACTCCATCACCACCGACCACATCTCACCCGCCGGCTCCATCGCCAAGGATTCGCCCGCCGCCCGCTACCTGAATAGCGAAGGCGTCGCCAACGTCGACTTCAATAGCTACGGCGCGCGCCGCGGCAACCACGAAGCCATGGTCCGCGGCACTTTGGCCAACATCCGCATCAAGAACGCCATGGTGGAGGGCGTGGAAGGCCCTTATACGGCCTATGTGCCCACCGGCGAGAAAATGTTCATCTACGACGCCGCTATGAAGTACACCGAAGCCGGCGTCGGCCAGTTGATCCTGGCGGGCAAAGAGTACGGCTCAGGCTCGTCGCGCGACTGGGCCGCCAAGGGCGTCAGCCTGCTGGGCGTCAAGCTCGTCATCGCCGAAAGCTACGAGCGCATCCACCGCTCGAATCTAGTGGGCATGGGCGTCCTGCCGACGCAGTATCTCGACGGACAGACCCGCGAAAGCCTGGGCCTCACCGGTCTCGAGAGCTTCTCGATCGCGGGCGTGGTCGCTGGCGTTTCCAGTTGCGGGGCTGCCTTGGCCACCGTCACGGCCACCGCCCGGGACGGCTCGACCAAGCAATTCCCAGTGAAGGTGCGCATCGACACCCCGGTGGAATCGGACTACTACCGCAACGGCGGCATCCTTCCCTTCGTTCTGCGGCAGCTCGCCGCGAGCGCCCTTAAAACTGCCCAGCCCACCGCGTGAGCGGTAGGTCACACTGTCCGTTTCATCATGCAGAAAAGATTGGAGTCACTGTGCCCCCTGTGACCCGTCGCTCATGCGACGGGCTAGACCAGCCGGTGGCGCAAGGCCAAGCCTTCCTCATCCGACCGCTCCGCTTCCGGTTCGTCGCGCAGGACCCCATCTTCTTCCCGGTCCATAAGCCGGGGAACATTCTCCGCGGCGCGTTCGGTCATCTCTTCCGGAGCCTCGCCTGCCGGTGCCCCAGCGACATCCACGCGGCAGATTGCCCCTATGCGCGCATCTTTGAGCCCAAACCGTTGGTCGCCGGCCCCTCCGGCCTCGCTGACTTGCCGCGCCCTTTCGTCTTCCGCGCCGCCCACCTTGACGGCCTACGCATCGCCCCCGGCTGCGCCTTCCACTTCGACGTCAACCTCTTCACCGCCGACCCCTGGCCCATCCCGCACTTCGAAGCCACCTTCGCGCGCCTCGCCACCGAAGGGCTGGGGCCGGGTCGCGGTCGAGCGCAATTGCAGGGCGTGGACAGCTCCGTCGTCGAACTTAGCTTGGCCCCCGAAGGTGCCCGCCAAGTGACGGTCCACTTCGTGACGCCAACCGAGTTGAAGGCCGCGGAAGGGATGTTGTCCGAGCCGACCTTCGAGATTCTGGTCGCCCGCCTCCGCGACCGCATCGCCAACCTGAGCGAGCAATACGGCCACGGCCCGATCCCGCTCGACTTCCGCGCTTTTGCCGAAAGAGCCCGTTCTATTTCGTGCCTGGAAGCCAAGCTGGAACAAGTCAGCGTCGAGAGGCAATCCAGCCGCACGGGCCAGACCCATCCGCTCTCGGGCTTCATCGGGCAAGCCACTTATGCTGGGGACCTTGGCGAATTCCTGCCCTACCTCAAAATCGGTCAACATACCGGCGTCGGACGCCAGACCGTCTGGGGCAAAGGCCAATTACAAATCACCTGAGCACAGACTTACTCAGCCTTCTTCGCCGTCACTTCCATCGTGCGCTCCCCGAAGGAAATCGACAGCTTCATCTCGGTACCCGAAACCTTACCCTTGTACTCCTGCCGCATCTCGTTGCCATTGAAGTTGCGAACCACGACCCAGGAAACGTTGTCGCCGGCGATCTTGCCGTCGGTGATCTCGGCATCGCCGCGCATGCCGCCCACAGTACCGGTGAGCTTCTCGCCGTCGGCCTTCAACGTCATCACCATGTCGCGGGTGCCGTTGGGAGTTTCCATTTTGCCGACCCATTTGCCGGTCAGGTCAGCCCCAAACAGAGACGAAGCGGCCAGCGCAAGCGCGGCCAAGCTTGAAAATAAGCGGAATTTCATGGTCTATCGATCTCCTTCGCTAACAGGATATCGAAGCCACGCGCCCAAAAAGTGTAAAGAAACGTAGATGTCAAAAGCGCGCCGTCAGCCCCAGGCGCACGGTTCGGGGGAAGCCTGGCGAAAGGTTGGTGTTGCTGTGGGCGTTCACAAAGTACTGTCGGTCGAAGAGGTTCTCGACGTTGGCTTGCAACCGGAGATGCTCCGTCAACGAGTAGTAAATCGCCGCGTCGGCCCGCGTGTAGGACGGCACGACGACCGTGTTGTCGATCCCCGCAAACATGTTGGAACGATTCACGACGCCCAATCCCGCGCCCAGCCGGGGCAACAACTGATAGTGGTTCCAAAGGGCGAAGTTGTGGTGGGGTACTTGGCCTATCTGCGCGCCCGCTCGTGCCGAAATGGTAGCGGCGGTGACAACGGCGTCCAGGTAGGAATAGCCGCCCGACACCTGCCACTTCCGGCTGAGATTCCCGCTGATGCCGACTTCGAAACCTTCCGTGCGCTGGCTACCGGTTTGGATGATGCGCGTCGGGTCATTCGGATCGGTGGCACGGGTGTTGGTGCGATCGAGCCGGAACAAAGCCGTCGTCAATGAGAGTCCACGAGTCAGGTCCCATTTGAGGCCCAGCTCATAGTTCTCGAACTTCTCGGGCTTCACCTGTTGGGTGATCGTGGTGAGCGACGCAAACTGGTCGCCGGAACTCGGCAGATAAGAGACCGAGTAATTGCCATAGAGCGACATCCGGGCCACGGGCTTGATCACCAAGCCGAGCCGGGGCGAAATCAGATTGTCCAGCCGCCGCAACTGGTCGCCGTTGCGCTGGTTGCGGTAATGCAGATCGAATCGATCAACCCGCAAGCCGGCGATCACTTGCACATACCGATTCACCTCGATCTGGTCCTGCGCGTAAACGGCGGCCAGGTTGGTCTGCACGCGGTTGTTGGCGTCCGTCGCATTGGGGCGGAAGGTGAAGGGCGTGAAGATGGTGGGGTTCGTGAGTGGCGCGAGCAGCGTAGTAGCCGTATCGTTCACAAAGCCGGTGAGGCGCAGATTGTCGGTCGCCTGACGCCCCACTTCGACGCCCGTCAGCAGCGTGTGCCGCAGACGGCCGGTCTCCACTTGGTAAGTGGCATCGGATTGGTTAAAGACGTTCAACCGCTCCATCCCGCTGTTGTAGGACGTGAGCGCCACCTGATTCTGTGCGTTCACCACACCCGGGACAAAGTTCTGGTAGAACTTGTCGTAGTGGCCCACCAGCGTCCGGTTGCGCAGATTGAGTCGCCCAGCCTGATGCTCCACGGTTGCGGTGCCGAGGTTCACGTGGGCGTAGACGCGGCTCTGGTCCGGATTGCCGAAGAATGTCGAAATGGGCACCGGCGCGGGACGACCGTTGAGCGAGGTGACGCCACGGTCGGCGACGCGGGTATCGCGAAAGTGCTCGTAGTTGAGCGTGAGGCGGGTTTTGGGAGTCAGCGTCAACGCCAGGGCCGGGTTGACGCCCATGCGCTCCAGGTTGAAGTACTGGCGGAAGCTGTCGGAGTTTTCGTACATGGCATTCAAGCGGAAGGCGGCCTTCGCGGTGAGCGGTTGGCTGAGGTCGGTGGCAAATCGGCGGTTGCCGAATTGGCCTCCTTGCAGCGAAAACTCGCGCCGGGGAGCGGGCAGCGCCTCCTTGGTAACGCGGTTGATCACGCCGCCGCCGCCGCCGCGGCCGAAGGTCATCGCGTTGGGGCCCTTCAAGGCTTCCACTCGATCCAGGTTGTAAAGATCCCGGAAATACTCGACGTCGTCGCGGACGCCGTTCAAAAAGAAGTCGGCCGTCGTGTTTTGCCCCCGGATCATGAGCTGATCGCGATTGCCTTCGCCTTGTTGCGCCGTGATACCCGGCACATAGCGCACCACGTCACCAATGCTCATCATGAGCTGATCGCGGATCTGCTCCTGGGTGACGAAAGCGATCGACTGCGGCAGGTTCAACAGGGCGGTCGGCGTGCGGGTGGCACTGCTGGCGGCGGCCGTGAGGTAGCCGGGAGACTCGGTGACGGTGACGGTACCTACGACTCCGACGATTTGCAACTGAATGTCAGGCAGCGTAAGCCCGTTCTCGGCCAGTTGGATGGTCCGCGTCTGCGAAACGAAGCCATCGCGGGCCACCTCGAACGTCACCGGGCCCGGCGGCAGCGGCAGGACGAAGTTGCCTTGCGGATTCGTCAGCGTGCTCGCCTGGCCCTCAACGACGATCCGCGCCTGGGGAATCGGAGCCCGGGTGGCGTCCAACACGCGGCCGCGCAGAGTGGAGGAAGGCGTCAATTGGGCCGCAAAGACGAGCAAAGTCGTGAGAATCATGGAAAACTACTCCAGGGCTAACGGACTCTCTTACAATGGAAAAGTCGTCAGCCAGCTAAGGTTGATGAAAGGGCTAGATGTAGAAGGGCGAAAAGAGCGAGGCGATTCGATCTACGACCACCTTGGTCCAGTTTAAGGGATAGGGCCGGCTCTGTCAACCAGTTTCGCAAATGATTTGCAAAAGGAGATCCGGATGAAGATGGCGGCATGGATGGGTTTGATGGCATTAACCACTTTGGAGGCCGGCGACATAGAGAGCAAAGTGGAGCACGGCTTCGCCGACGCGAAGGGCGTGAAGATTCACTACGCGGCGCTGGGGCCCAAGTCCGGCCCGCTGATCGTGATGGTGCACGGCTTCCCGGACTTCTGGTACACCTGGCGCGCCCAGATGGAAGCCTTCTCCGAAGCCGGCTACCGCACCGTCGCCATGGATCTGCGCGGCTTTAACCTGAGCGGGCAGCCGGAAGGGCTCGAACAGTACGATATGCGGCTGCTGATCGGCGATGTCGTGGCCGTGATTCAAGCCCAGGGGGCCGGCAAAGCGATCGTGATGGCGCACGATTGGGGCGGCGCCATTGCCTGGCAGTTGGCCTTCCACGCGCCGCAGGTGGTGGAGAAGCTGATCATCGTCAATCTGCCGCATCCGCGTGGCTTGGCGCGGGAACTGGCCCACAATCCGGCCCAACAAAAAGCCAGCGAGTACGCCCGCAACTTTCAGCTACCCGATTCACACGAGAAGCTGACGGCGGAAGGGCTGGCCCGTTGGGTGGCCGATCCTGAGGCGCGCAAGAAGTACGTGGAAGCGTTTTCGCGGTCGAGCTTCGACGCCATGATGAACTACTACCGGCGCAACTATCCGCGAGAGCCCTATCAAGAAGCATCAGGCCCGGTGATCAAGCCACAATGTCCGGTGCTGCAGATCCACGGCCTGAAAGACTGGGCTTTGCTGCCGGGCGCCCTGACGGGCACCTGGGAGTGGGTGGACGATTGGACGTTGGTAACGATACCCGAAGCCGGGCATTTCGCCCAGCAGGATGCTCCGGCGAAAGTGAACCGCGCCGTGCTGAGTTGGCTGAAGCGCTAGATTCCGGACGAACCCACCAGGGCCACGGCGACCAGGTAGACGGCCACGGCGATTCCAACCATACCGCGGGCTGCGGGAGCGGAGGATAGCTCTTTCCAGATGAGGAAACCGAGCCCGACCACCAGGAGGGGCGCCCCATGCGTAAAAAGGTATTGCGCCAGCGCTCCTGGACTCTCCGCCGGCGGCGCGGAGGCCATCAGCAAGGCCGCCAAGGCGCCCACCGCGAAGATCGCGCCGCCAACGATCCCCAGCAGATGCTCCTTCCAGCCGCCCTGAAAGTAGCGAAAAAACTCAACACTCGACCCTTGTACCGGCAAATTCATGAAATAGAGATTGAAGACGAAGGTGGAGAGAAACATACCCAGCGTGAAAACAAAGATGAACGAGTAGGCACCCAACCCGATGTCCGCCACGCGGGCCATCTGGCCGATACCGGGGACAAAACCCATCAATAAGCCGCCAATGGCCGCGAAGATCACTCCCCGCCAATTGGCTACCTGATCGCCGCCGGAGACTTTTTCCTCGCGCCGCCGCCGGTAGAACTTCGGGCCGCCCACCTGGGCACTGGGAATCGCTTCCGCCTTGGTGACAAGCTCGGTTTCCTCCAACGGCGCCAGCACGCGCGTCGATGCCGACAGGCAAAGCAGGATGACGACTCCCAGCAGGGCCCAACCGATGCCCAAAAATACAAAGTTCGGCCCGTGGCTGCCGATTAACGCCCAGATGCTTTCCACCAGCAAGGCGGCGGCAAAGCCGGCGGGGAACGCGAGCGAGGATCCGCTGATGGAGGTTCCCGCCAGGATGAGTAAGTTCGCCAGATTCATCAGGCAGCCGGCGGCAAAGGCAATGACGATGGTGCGCTTTCCTGCGGTAAGAGAGATGTTGTCCCAAAAACTGAGGTCAGTACCCATTGACCCAAACGTCAGACCCGCGACTAAGGCGGCAATGATGGTCCCGAACGCAAAATCGAAATAATAGAGTTCGTAGCGCCAACGGCTGCTGACCTTAAAGGTGGAAACCCATAGAGAACCGCACAACAAGGCCAGAAAGCCAAGCAAAAGCGCCATTTCGTAACTGGAGGGGACAATCATGCAGATTCCTTATAAAGCTTCCGGGTTTGTCAAACGACCGAAACTCTATCGTATTGTTAAATCTCATCATACACTCGATTTGCAGGCCCTCGGTCGATTACTCTTCTATTGCCCGCGGGCAATTCGATAGACTATGGGAAAGATGAAAGCTGCTTACTACGGCGGATCTCGCCAAATTGACATCCGCGCTTGCGTTCCGGTAACTCCGGGTCCGGGGCAAGTTCGGGTTCGGGTCTCCCATTGCGGAATTTGTGGAACGGATCTGCACGTCTACCTCGGCGACTTGGACCACCGCCTGCGCCTGCCGGAGGTGATTGGCCATGAAGGCTCGGGGACGATTGCCGAGTTGGGTCCGGGCGTCGAGGGTCTCGCCGTGGGCCAGCCCGTGGTGGTGATGCCGATCATCTCCTGTGGCCAATGTCCGGCTTGTGTGGCCGGTGATTATCACGTATGCCACCAACTCAAAGTAATTGGCATTGAGGCGCCGGGCGCGATGCAATCCTCCTGGACCATTCCGGCGCATCTGGTCTTCCCGCTACCCGCCGGCATGGACCTGCAACAGGCCGCGCTGGTCGAGCCCGTCGCCGTCGCCTGTCACGACATCCGCACCGGCGCACTACAAAAAGGCGAATATGCCCTGGTCCTCGGTGGCGGACCCATCGGGGCGCTGATCGCGATCGTCGCTAAGCACAAAGGCGCGCGCGTGCTGGTAACCGAAATCAATCCCTTCCGCATCGCTATGCTGCGCCGGCTGGGCCTCGAAGCCGTTGACCCGCGCGAGCCAGGTTGGATGGAGCGAATCATGGAAGAGACCGGTGGCGCGGGGGCCGATGTGGTGTTCGAGGTGACTGGCGTCGCGGCCGGCGCCGAGATGATGACTAAAGCGGCCAAGGTCCGCGGCCGGATCGTTATGGTGGGCGTGTTTGCTAAGCCTGCGCCCGTCGATATCTATAAGATCTTTGCCCGAGAATTGCAGCTCTTCGGCGCCCGGGTCTACCAGCGCGAGGACTTCGCCGAAGCGATTGCCATCGTCGACTCGGGCGCGATTCCGGGCCACGAACTGATCACCAACGTCCTGCCGCTGGACCAGTTGCGTTACGGTCTCGAACAGATGGCCACCGGCGGCGACGTGATGAAGATTCTGATCGACTGCCAGGCTTAGCCCAGAGCTAGTTGACGAAACGAACCCGGGAGTGATTGATTCTAAAGGGCCGGTGTTTTTTCTCCGGGTCGTTCAAGCAACCCGCGCAGCGATCGGCAGCTACAACTTTAGGGTAGCAGGCCCGGCCAAGGACTTTGGGCTATGGGGCTGATTCCACAGGCGAAGATCCTGGTGATCGTCGCCTTGGGTCAGGTCTCGGGCCGGGGGCCCGCGTTAGTTCGACTGCCAGCTCCAGTTCAGCAGGTCGGTGGTTTGGGAGTTAGCGCCGGTGGATCCGGTGAATCCGACGCGGGCCAGGCCGCCGGGCAAGAGGCCTAAGGTGCCGATATCAAAGGGCACGCTCAGAATCGTCGGGAGCGTATCTACCTGGACCGAAAGGATGCCCGCGGCGTAGGTAATGGTCACCGTGTGCGGTAGGCCGTCAGCGATGTTGAACCCAGGTGCGTTGTTGATTCCTTTGTTAGCCGCGGTGCGGTGATCGGAGGAGTTCGGGAGGGTCCCGTTGCTTTGGATGGCGACGTGGTTGGCATTGATGTCGCCAAAGTCAGGATTGTTCAAGTAGGTATCGAATTCCACGGCGACGCTGCCGGGGATACCGTGGTAGCCGATCTGTCCGCCGCCGCCGCCGAGGGCATTCACGTCACCGGTCTGAATGACGAAGACGAGGCCATCAGCCGGCGGATTCGTGACCGGCGTGATCTTAAATTGGAAAGTGGTAGAGAAGCTGTTGCTCACCGGTACAGGTTGGGAGAACCAACTGCTGGCTCCTTGACCAGCGGAAGAGGTCAACCGTAGCGCGCCGCCGGTGCCGGCGTTGGTCGCGGTTCCGTTTAGCGTGAGCCCGGTCGTCGAGACGAAGTTGGCGAAGTTGAAGATGAGGGGCAGGATGGTGAAGGTCTGCGTGACTGGGGTGGCCGGCAGGTAAAGCGAGTTACCGCCCTGGCTCGCGGTGATGGCGCAGGATCCGGCGCTGGTCAACGTCACCGTGGCGGTGCCGGGTATAGCGCCAGCCGCCACCGAGCAACTAGTGCTGGAGGTACTGAAGGTAACCGGGATGCCGGAGGAAGCGCTGGCGCTAATGGTGAAGGGAGCGTCGCCGACGGTCTTCGCCGTCAGCGGGCCGAAGGTGATGTTCTGGGGAGCTTGACCGACCAGGAAGCTCTGGGTCACCGACGCGGCAGTGTAGTTGGGCGTTTCGGCGGCCTGCGCGGTAAACGTGCAGGTACCGACGTTGATGAGAACGTAAGCGCCGGCGGAGGCCGCGCAAGCACCGCTCGGCGTGAGGTTGACCGTGGCGCCGCTATTGGCGCTGGCGGTCAACGGGAACGGAGTGGTGTTGTAAAGGGTGTTGCCCAAAGTGGCGCTGAAGGTAACCGTGGCGGGGGCCTTGGCGATGGAAATCAGCTGCGACTGATCCGGGGCCGGCAAGTAGTTGGTATTGCCGCCTTGGCTGGCGGTGACGGCGCACGTCCCGGCGCCCGTGATTTGGACCAACGCGCCGGAGATGGTGCAGTTGCCCTGCACACCGAAGGTGACGGGTTGCAGAGATGTTGCAGTGGCGCTCACCGTAAAGGCGGCGTCACCGAAGGTCTTGGCGGCTGGGGCCAACAGCGTGATCGATTGGGAAGCCCGATTGATGGTGAGGATTTGGAGCACGTCCAGCGCCGGCAGGTAGTTGTTGTCGCCGACTTGTCTGGCGGTGAGGTTGCAAGTACCGGCGTTGCCATAGGTGACCAGCGATCCGGCGACCGAGCAATTCCCGCTGGCCAGGTAGCTCACGGCCAAACCGGAATCGGCGGCGGCGGTGAGGGAGAGGGCCGGGCCCCCAAAGGTGACAGCCAGCAGAGTGCCAAAGGCGATGGCTTGGCTGCGCTTGGCGATGGTGAAGCTCTGCGTCACCGGAGGGGCCAGGAGGTAGTTGACGTTGCCAGGCTGCTGCGCGGTAACGGCGCAGTTGCCGGCGCCAGCGATGGTAACCAGCGGCCCGCTGACGGAGCAAGGGCCAACGGTGGAGAAGGTGACCGTGAGCCCAGAGGTAGCGGTGACGCCACCGATGCTGAACGCCGCGTCGCCGAAGGTCCTTGGGGCGAGCGCGGCGAAGCCATTGATGGTCTGCGCAATGGGCGTGATGGTGATGGAGCCATTGGTGTAGGCGATGCCGTTAGTGCCGTTAATGGTGGCCGGGCCGGAGCAGACGATGGGGTAGTTGCCCGCGTTGCTGCCCTGGGTGGCCGCAGTAGTACAAGTCACGCTCGCCGGAAGTGGGAGGTCAAGGCCGGCCGCGTCGAACAATGGCGTCGGGATGGCGGTGTTAAAGGGGGCCGACAGAGTGCGTCCCGCGACAAAGATGCGTTTCACGATGCCGGAAACCAGGTTCGAAGGCAAGCTCTCGACGATAATGCCCCGGACATTCACCAGCGACGTGACGTAGTAGGTGTAGTTGGTATTGAACTGCGTGGTGGAGCCATTGGGTGCGTCGTCGGTGGTGGCGGCCGCTGCGCCCCCGGGTGCGCTTTTGAGGAAGGTGAACGAGCCGGGGAGGCCCGAGGTGCTGCGATAGAGGTTGTAGTTGAGGACGCTGCCGGTGTCGGGGGCCGTCCAGTTCAGCGTGATCCGGTCGAAGGCGACCGTGGCGCGCAAGCCGCAATTGGGGCA
>ENA-ORBV01002299-ORBV01002299.1-microbial-mat-metagenome-genome-assembly--contig:-NODE-2299-length-40641-cov-6.374519_pt1 | contig 40641 bp, 36 predicted proteins | sample MGYA00237777_ERZ505514 | MGnify/ENA primary metagenome ERZ505514 (study PRJEB26160, sample SAMN06269048) | microbial mat metagenome | isolation source: Oligotrophic lake microbial mat | place... | reverse complement strand
CCTTTCGGGTGCCAGAACGCCATGCCGGGCGCTTCGTCCTGGAAATGGAACAGGTTGAGCTGGCGCCCGATGCGTCGATGGTCGCGCTTCTCCGCTTCTTCCAGCCGATGCAGGTATTCGGCGAGCGCCTTGCTGTCGGCCCAGGCGGTCCCGTATATCCGCTGCAGCATTTCGTTGCGCGAGTCGCCACGCCAGTAGGCGCCGGCGATCTTCATCAACTTGAAGGCGCGCAGCTTGCCGGTGTCCGGCACGTGCGGGCCGCGGCAAAGGTCGACGAACTCACCCTGACCATACAGCGAAATTGCTTCGCTGCCGGGGATCGATTCGATGATCTCGGCCTTGTAACGCTCGCCTATCGCCTTGAAGTGCTCGACCGCAGCAGTGCGCGCCATGACCTGGCGCTGGACCGGCAGTTCCAGCGCGGCGAGTTCGGCCATCTTCTTCTCTATTGCCGCGAGATCCTCGGGAGTGAAGGGCCGTTCGTACGAGAAATCATAGTAGAAGCCGTCTTCGATCACGGGCCCGATGGTGACCTGGGCGGTCGGAAACAGGGCTTTGACCGCCTGTGCCAGCAGATGTGCCGTGCTGTGGCGAATGACATCGAGACCGTCAGCATCTCTGGCGGTGACGATACTGATAGACGCATCCTGCTCGACGAGGTGCGAAGTGTCGACCAGACGGCCGTCGACCCGGCCGGCCAGCGCGGCACGGGCAAGCCCGGTACCAATTGAGGACGCGATGTCGGCAATGCTGACCGCTTGCGGAAAGGAGCGCTGGCTGCCGTCGGGCAGCGTGACTGTCAGCACGAGATAATCTCCGAGGCCTCTACGAACGGCCTTCAGACGTTGTTACAAGGGCGTCGCGCGCGCGGCAAGGTCGGCCCGGGACTTCAGAATTTGGTAGGCGCGATTGGACTCGAACCAACGACCCCCACCATGTCAAGGTGGTGCTCTAACCAGCTGAGCTACGCGCCTAAGGATGTCCGAGAGCGCCGATTGTAGCAGCAGACTTTTCCCAATCTGAACGCCTGCGCCATAATCTTTGGATCGGTCGTCACCACGGCATTTATCACTTCGACTACTTCGAGATTGGAATCAGCATCATGGACATCGCAGGCAAGGTATTCATCGTTACGGGCGGCGCATCGGGGCTTGGAGAAGGCACGGCACGCATGCTTGCAGCCGAGGGTGCCAAGGTGGTGGTGGCCGACATGCAGGTTGAAAAAGGCGAGGCCATTGCCAAGGACATCGGCGGCGCGTTTGTCAAATGCGACGTGTCACAAGAGGCCGACGGACAGGCCGTTGTCGCCATGGCCGTATCGATGGGCAAGTTGATGGGCCTGATCAACTGCGCCGGCATCGCGCCAGCGGAAAAGACCGTCGGCAAGAACGGGGCGCACAACCTGGGCGTCTTTGGCAAGACCATCACGGTCAACCTGATTGGCAGCTTCAACATGATCCGCCTGGCGGCCGACGCGATGTGCAAGAACGAACCCGAAGCAACGGGTGAGCGCGGTGTAATGATCTCCACCGCCTCCGTGGCGGCATACGACGGGCAGATCGGTCAGGCAGCCTACAGCGCATCCAAAGGTGGCATCGTCGGCATGACCTTGCCGATCGCACGCGACTTGGCCCGCAATGGCATTCGCAACATGACGATCGCACCGGGCATCTTCGGCACTCCGATGATGTTCGGCATGCCCAAGGAGGTTCAGGAGTCGCTCGCCGCCAGCGTACCCTTCCCGTCGCGCCTGGGCACACCGCAGGACTACGCCAAACTCGTCAAACACATCATCGAAAATGACATGCTCAACGGCGAAGTGATTCGCCTGGACGGCGCGATCCGGCTCGCCCCGCGCTGACCAAGCGCACGCATGCACCAGCGGCGCGACGATCGCGGTGGTGGGCCATACGAACACACAGGGAGACGCCATGGCGATCCAGGGCATGAACCACTTCACCGTTCTGACGTCCGATCTCGATGTCACGCTGGCCTTTTATTGCGACTTGTTGGGACTGCGCTCCGGTCCGCGTCCACCATTCGATTTCCCGGGTGCCTGGTTGTACAGCGGCTCCCAAGCCGTGTTGCACGTCGTCGCCGGGCGCAGCTTGCCGCACCAAGCAGCCGGCGTGATCGACCACATGGCCTTCAGCGCCCAAGGCCTGGCCGATACCGTGGCGCAGCTACGCGCCAAAGGCATCGGTCACGACCTGCGCCGCTTGCCGGGCAGTGGCCAGTGGCAGCTGTTCTTCAACGATCCTGACGGCGCTCGGGTCGAACTCGACTTCGATGCCGGCGAGTTGGCGCCCTCGGACGCTTGAACAAGCGTTTACCATGGCATGTGCCGGCGATGACTGCGCATGCCCATCTTCAACGAGGCGGCCATTCGCGGCCACCTCAACCACCAGACACTTGAAGGGACACTCCATGAGAATCCGTTTTTCGTTGCCGCTCCGCGCCGTGGCGCTCGCGACATTGCTCGCCGGTTGCGCCAGCGGCCCTGGCCAGTTCAGCTACACCGTGCCCGATCAGCCGGAAGGCGCATCGGGCTACACCGAGAAACCCGGCTGGGCGACACGCAAGTTTGCCGTCGCCGCAGCGAACCCGTTGGCAACGGACGCCGGCTACCAGGTACTCAAGGCCGGTGGCAGTGCCGTCGATGCAGCGATTGCTGTCCAGATGGTGCTGTCCCTGGTCGAGCCGCAATCGAGTGGCATCGGCGGTGGCGCCTTCCTGATGCATTTCGACGGCAAGGACGTTGAGGCCTTTGACGGACGTGAAACCGCACCCGCGGCTGTGGACGAGAAACTGTTCATGGGCGCCGATGGCAAACCCATGCCCTTTTACGACGCCGTCGTCGGCGGTCGCGCGGTGGGTGTTCCCGGCACGGTCCGCATGCTGGAACTCGCACACCGCCAGCACGGCAAACTGCCATGGGCCAGCCTGTTCCAGCCCGCCATCACGTTGGCCGATCAGGGCTTCAAGGTCAGCGCACGCCTGAACAGCCTGCTGGCGAGTGAAAAATACCTGAAGAACGACCCGGTTGCGGCAGCCTATTTCTACGCGGCCGACGCAAGCCCGCGCGCAGTGGGTGAAACCTTGCGTAACCCCGACCTGGCAAACGTATTGCGCCAAATTGCCGCGAATGGGTCGAAAGCGCTGCTCGAGGGCAGCGTGGCCCAGGCCATCGTCGACAAGGTCCAGAAACATCCCACCAACCCGGGCAAACTGGCATTGACCGATCTGGCCGCATACCAGGCTGTCAAGCGCGCGCCCATCTGCAGCGACTACCGCGCCAATGCCAAGGATTTCCGCATCTGCGGTTTCCCGCCGCCGAGCTCGGGCGCCATCGCAGTGGGCCAGATCATGGGCATCATGGCCCATACCGATGCGGCAAGCCTGCCGCTCGACAACGGCCTGCCGTCGTCGGACTGGTTGCACCTGTACACCGAAGCGTCGCGCCTGGCGTTTGCCGACCGCGCCTTGTATCTGGCCGACCCTGCCTTCGTGCAACCGCCAGCGGGCAGCTGGATGAGCCTGCTGGACCCTGCTTACCTGGGCGAACGCGCCAAACTGATCGGACAAGGGCCCGGCGCGGTCAGCATGAAGTCGGCCAAACCCGGGACGCCCGCAGGCGTGAAGACGTCGTTCGCGCCGATGCCCGACCAGGCCGAATACGGCACCTCGCATATCTCCATCGTCGACAGCGAGGGTAACGCGCTGGCCATGACCACGACCATCGAAGACGGCTTCGGTGCACGCCAGATGGTGCGCGGCTTCCTGCTCAACAACGAGTTGACCGACTTCAGTTTCGCACCCACCGACGCGACGGGTGCGCCCATCGCGAACCGCGTGCAGGCCGGCAAACGGCCCCGCTCGTCGATGGCGCCCACGTTGGTGTTCGACAAAGCCACCGGCGCGCTGGTCATGAGCGGCGGCAGCCCCGGCGGCGCGCTGATCATCCACTACACCGCCAAGACCCTGTACGGCGTGCTCAACTGGGGCATGTTGCCGCAGCAGGCCATCAACCTGCCCAACTTCGCATCGCTCAACGGACCGACCGTGCTCGAGGAAAAACGCTTCCCGGCGGCCACCGTCGATGCGCTCAAGGCGCGCGGCCACGAGGTGCGCGAGGTCAATATGACCAGTGGGCTGCAGGCGATCACACGCGGCCAGGCGCACGGCCAGATTCTGTGGCTCGGTGGTGCCGACCCGCGCCGCGAAGGCATCGTGATGGGAGATTGAGTCGCCGCGTATCGCGGCGATGGCGCCTTCGCCGAGTCGGCACCGGCGAGGCGCTCGACTAGATATCGATCGCCAGCGCAGACCCGGCCTGGCGGCGCAACTCGAATTTCTGTATCTTGCCGGTGGCCGTTTTGGGCAACTCACAGAACACCACAGCGCGCGGCACCTTGAATCCGGCCAGGTGCTTCTTGCAATGCGCCACGATGTCCTGTTCCGACACCTGCGCTCCGGCCTTGAGTTCGACAAATGCGCACGGCGTCTCGCCCCAACGCGCGTCCGCCTTGGCCACCACCGCCACCGCGAGCACGGCCGGGTGTCGGTACAACACATCCTCGACCTCGATCGACGAGATATTCTCGCCGCCCGAGATGATGATGTCCTTGCTGCGGTCCTTGATCTTCATGTAGCCGTCCGGGTACATCACGGCCAGGTCGCCACTGTGGAACCAGCCACCGGCGAACGCCTCTTGCGTGGCCTTGGGGTTCTTCAGGTACCCCTTCATCGCGATGTTGCCCCGGAACATGATCTCGCCCATGGTCTCGCCGTCGGACGGCACCGGTTGCATGGTGGCTGGATCCATCACGCAGACGCCGCGCTCGAGGTGGTAACGCACGCCCTGGCGTGCATTGAGGCGCGCCCGCTCGCCGATCTCCAACGCATCCCACTCGGGTTGCTTGGCACACGCGGTGGCCGGCCCGTAGACCTCGGTCAGGCCGTAGACATGCGTCAGGTCAAAGCCCATCTGCTCCATGCCTTCGATCATCGAGGCCGGCGGGGCAGCCCCGGCCACCATGGCTTTGACACCGTCTGGCAGTCCCCGCTTCATCTCGGCAGGGGCGTTGACCAGCATGCCGTGCACGATCGGCGCGCCGCAGTAGTGGGTCACGCCATGCGTACGCATGGCATCGAAAATGGCCTGCGCCTCGACCTTGCGCAGACAGACGTTGACACCCGCACGAGCGGCGATGGTCCAGGGGAAACACCAGCCATTGCAGTGGAACATCGGCAGGGTCCACAGATAGACCGGGTGTTTTCCCAGGTCCCATTCGAGGATGTTGGAGATCGCATTGAGCGCCGCGCCGCGGTGGTGGTAGACCACCCCCTTCGGGTTGCCGGTCGTGCCACTGGTGTAGTTCAGCGCGATCGCCTCCCACTCGTCGTGCGGCAAGTGCCAGTCGAACTGCGGGTCTCCGCTGGCAACCAGATCGTCGTAGTCCACGCTGCCGATCGCCTGCGCCGGACCAAACACCGCGTCCTGCACGTCGATCACCAGCAGCGGTGCAGCCGATTCGCGCAGCGCGATGGCCTGTTGCATCACCGGTGCGAACTCGGGGTCGACGATCACGGCTCGCGCCTCGCCGTGGTCGAGCATGAACGCGATCGTCTGCGCGTCGAGCCGGGTATTGAGCGCGTTGAGCACGGCGCCCGCCATAGGAACGCCAAAATGCGCCTCGACCATCGCAGGCGTATTGGGCAACATAACGGCCACCGTATCGCCCTTGCCGATTCCCCGCTGCACCAGTGCGCTGGCCAGCTGACGACAGCGCCGGTAAACCTCGCTCCAGCTGCGCTGCAGACTGCCGTGAACCACGGCCAGCCGCTGCGGGTAGACCTCAGCCGTGCGCTCGATGAACGACAGCGGGGAAATCGCGGCGAAGTTGGCGCTGTTGCGTGGCAGATCTTGCTCGAAAATGGTGTTCATCGCGGGTCTCCTGATCGGTTGTGTCGACGCATGGCCCAGCCATGCCCCGTGGCATGATTAGAGCAAAACCACCCATGCCCCTGACGGGCCAGCACCATGACCACCCGATACGACGCCACCCAACTGCAGCAGTTTGCCCAGACCATTCTTGTCGCCGCCGGCCTGGACGAGGCGCCCGCTTGCGTTGTGGCGCGTACGCTGCTGGAGGGCGACCTGCTTGGCCATGACACCCACGGTCTGGCGCTGTTGGCGCCGTATCTGGCCGAGTTGGCCAACAAGACCATGACTGCGAGCGGGACCCCACGAGAAATCCGCAGCAAGCCGGCCGCCATGCTGTGGGACGGTATGCGTCTGCCCGGTCCCTGGCTGATGAATCTGGCGCTCGAGCGCATGTTGCCTGCGGCACGCGAGCTCGGTCTCGCGTCGATGGTCATCCGGCGCAGCCACCATATCGCCTGCCTGGCGGTCTATTTGATGCGCATCGCCGACGCCGGCATGTTGGGGATGATTGCCTGCTCGGACCCGAACGTCGCGAGCGTGGCCCCGTTTGGCGGCACTCGGGCGGTCATGACACCCAACCCGATGGCGATCGGGTTTCCTACCGGCAACGGCCCGGTGCTGATCGACATCTCGGCCTCGATCACGACCAACGGCATGAGCAACCGCAAGATTGCGGCTGGCGAGACCTTTGCCGAGCCGTGGCTGCTCGACGCGAGCGGGCGACCATCCAACGACCCTGCCGTGCTGATGCAAGATCCACCCGGCACCATCCTACCGCTGGGGGGCATGGGCTATGGTCACAAGGGGTTTGGTCTGGGGTTGATGGTCGAGGCGCTGACTGCCGGCCTGGCCGGCCATGGACGCGCCGACCCGCACGAGGGCTGGGGCGCAACGGTGCACATCGCCATCTACGATCCCGACGCATTTGGCGGAGCGCGCGACTTCCTGCGCCAGATGGATTGGCTGGTCCAGGCCTGCACCGGTAATCCGCCGATCCCAGGGGGACCCGCAGTCAGGATGCCGGGTCAGGGCGGCATGGCGCGCCGCGCCGCGCAACTGGCCGCAGGCGTCGCGCTGCACCCGACGATCGCACCCGTGCTCGCGCCGTTGTGCCAGCGCTACGGCATGGTGTTTCCCGCCGCCCTTTAGATCTATCGCGACCCGGCCCGGGAGGCGGGGAGAATAGCGCCGTGTCCATCCCGCAGTCCTTCATCCAGGAACTCGTCGCACGCGCCGACGTGGTGGAGATCGTCGGGCGTTATGTGCAGCTCAAGAAGGCCGGGGCCAACTACTGCGGCCTATGCCCGTTCCACGCCGAGAAATCGCCGTCGTTTACCGTCAGCCCCAGCAAGCAGTTCTTTCACTGCTTCGGCTGCGGAAAGAACGGCAATGCGATCGGCTTCCTGATGGACCATGCCGGCATGGGCTTCGTCGAGGCCGTCAAGGATCTCGCAGATCAATACGGCATGCAGGTCCCCGAAGACGACGTCTCGCCGCAGCAACGCGCCCGCAACGCCGAACAACGCGAAAAGCAGCACACGCTGAGCGACGTGCTGGAAAAGGCCGGCGAGTCCTACCGCAAACACCTGAAAGACGCGCCTCGCGCGATCAACTATTGCAAGGGCCGGGGGCTGAGCGGCGACATCGCGCGCCGGTTCGGGCTCGGTTATGCACCCCAGGGCTGGCGCAGCCTGGCCAGTGTGTTCCCGAACTACGACGACCCGCTGCTGGTGGAAAGCGGCCTGGTGATCCTGAACCAGGACGAGGACGGCGGCGACGAGAAGCGCTACGACCGCTTCCGTGATCGACTGATGTTTCCAATTCGCAATGTCAAGGGCGAGTGCATCGGATTTGGCGGCCGCGTTCTGGGCGACGACAAACCCAAGTACCTCAACTCTCCGGAAACCCCTGTGTTCAGCAAGGGACGCGAGTTGTACGGCTTGTTCGAGGCCCGCAGCGCATTGCGGGACCAGGGCTTCGTACTGGTCACCGAAGGGTATATGGACGTGGTGGCGCTGGCCCAGCTCGGCTTCCCGAACGCGGTCGCCACGCTGGGAACTGCCTGCACCGCCGACCATGTGCACAAGCTTTTTCGCTTCACCGACGCCGTGGTGTTCAGTTTCGATGGCGACGCGGCGGGTCGACGCGCGGCCCGCAAGGCGCTGGACGGTAGCCTGCCTTATGCGACCGACGTGCGCAGCGTCAAGTTCGTGTTCCTGCCACCCGAGCACGATCCGGACAGCTTCATCCGTGCAAATGGAAAAGAAGCGTTCGCGGCGTGTATCGCCGACGCATTGCCATTGAGCCGCTTTCTGATCGACGCCGCGCGTGAAGGTTGTGACCTGTCGACGGCCGAAGGCCGGGCCCTGCTGGCCAACAACGCCGGGCCCTTGTGGAGCCTGCTGCCCGACGGCGCGCTCAAACGCCAACTGCTTGCCGAGCTGGCGGGCCTGATCCAGTTGCCGGGCAGCGAACTGTCCGAGCTGTGGGCGCCGCACGAACAGACGCCCGCGCGGCCGTCGCGTGGCGACCATGCGTCGGCCCTGGATGGCCCGTTCGCACCATCGTCGCAGCCCCAACGCTGGAAAGCCAGGCCAACGTCGCGGTTGTCCGGTCGCGCGTTGCCGGCCAGCCGGGCCGACCACGCGGCCCGCATCCTGCTGGGGCACATGGCCGCCTGGGATCTGTTCTCGGCCGAAGACCATGCCCTGTTGTGCCACCTGCCAGCGCCGCATGGCCCGCTGTTCGTCTGGATCGAACACGAGTTGCACGAACGTGGTGCGTTGCCATGGGGTGCCATTCGTGAAGGTCTGCGCGACCATGAGTCCGAGGCGCTGGCCATGCACCTGATGGCCGATCCGCAGCTGGCTACCGTCGACGACCAGAAAAGCGCGGTGGACGAATTGCGCAATCTGCTGACGCGGCTACAGGTCGAGGAACTTGGACGCCAGACCCATCTCGCCAGCGCGCAAGTGGGACAAGATCCAAGCGCCTTGCTCCGATTCCAGGAGCTGTATGCGCGTTGGCAGAAACTCAAGGCCACTTTGGGCTGATCTGCCAGGCCCGGGTTCGGTCCCGAGACTGCAATGGGTGTATCCCGACGCTGCACGAAACGCCGCCGCAGAAAGAGCGCGCAAGACCGAAATTGGTATAATCCACGGTTTTCCGCGCAAGAGCGACAGCAGCACCTCCGGGCCAGGCCAACCGATGACGACGTTCACGACCGGCCAACCTACCGCAAGGACTGCACCCCAAATGTTCGCCCAGACATCTTGCCGATCTCGTACTTGTCTGCTCCACAGCCGTCCGCGCCACGTGCTCCGGCGCCGGTCTTCTTTGTTTTTTTGATGCTTCGAGGTTGATCCATGCCTGCACAAAAGTCGCCAAAGTCGGTATCGCCCGTTGAAAAACGTGTTATCGCCACCAAATCCAAGGTGGTCGTGAAAACAGCCAACAAGGTGCCGGCGAAGGCCGCCGGCAAACCGGCAGCAGCCAAGACCGCTACCACGCCTTTTAAGAAAGTCTCGTCAGTGCCAGCAACGAAAACCGCATCTCCGACCGCCACCAAAGAAAAGAAGACAGCTGCATTGGCTGCCGACCCCAAGAAGACAGCCGCCGCTGCAGTAACGGTCGAACCCGCTGAGAAGAAAAAGCCTGGCCGTCCGTCCAAGGCCGCTGCTGCCAAACCAGCAGCGCCGGTACGCGTCGGCGCCAAACGGGGCCCCAAGCCCAAAGGCAGCCTGATTGAAGACGACAGCGAACCGGACGAGTTGCCAGAGGACGAACCCGAGGTGCAGGAAGAGGCATCTGGCACGACCGAAAAGGTCAAGCCACTGCGCATGAAGATCAGCAAGGCGAAGGAACGCGCCTTGATGAAGGAATTCGGTCTCGACGAGACCGTGTTGTCCGAGGAAGACCTGGTCAAGCGCCGTTTGCAGCTCAAGGCCTTGCTCAAACTCGGCAAGACGCGCGGTTACCTGACCCACGGCGAGATCTCCGACCACCTGCCCGACAAACTCGTCGATGCTGAGACCATGGAAGTCGTGATCTCCATGCTCAACGACATGGGTGTGGCGGTCTATGAGCACACCCCGGATGCGGAAACCCTGCTGCTGAACAACACCACCGGCTCCACGACCGAAGAAGAGGCCGAGGAGGAAGCCGAAGCCGCCTTGTCCACCGTGGACAGCGAATTCGGTCGCACCACCGACCCGGTGCGCATGTACATGCGCGAGATGGGTACGGTCGAACTGCTGACGCGTGAGGGTGAAATCGAGATCGCCAAACGCATCGAAGGCGGTTTGATGGACATGATGGAGGCTATCTCGGCCTCCCCTGCCACCATTGCCGAGATCCTGCGCCTGGGCGAGGAGATCCGTGAAGGCAAGATCGTCATCACGACCGTCGTCGACGGTTTCACCGACCCGAACGAAGCCGACGACTACGTGGCCGAAGAGGACTTCGACGAATTCGACGAGGAAGACGACGATGACGGCAAGGGCGGCTCCAAGGCCCTGACCAAAAAGCTCGAGGAACTCAAGCGCGAAGCGCTGAGCCGCTTCGACCGGCTGCGCGAGTTGTTCGAGAAGATCCACCGTACCTACGACAAGGAAGGTTACGGAACGTCGACCTACCTGAAGTCGCAGAAGCTGCTCAGCGAAGAGCTGATGTCGATCCGTTTCACCGCCAAGGCGATCGAGAAATTGTGCGACATGGTGCGTGGACAAGTCGACGACGTGCGCAAGAAGGAACGCGAACTGCGTCGCATCATCGTCGACAAGTGCGGATACCCGCAGGAGCATTTCATCACCGATTTCAGCGGCAAGGACAAGCACGGCGGCAGCGTCACCAGCAATCTGCTGAACCTCAAGTGGATCGAGAAGCAGGCCGCTGCCAGCAAGCCCTGGTCCGCGATCATGGAGCGCAACATTCCACCGGTGCAGGATCTGCAGCAAAAGCTGATGGACATCCAGGCTCGGGTCGTGGTGCCGCTGTGGCAGCTCAAGGGCATCAACAAGCGCATGAACGAAGGCGAGTACTCATCGCGCAGCGCCAAGAAGGAGATGATCGAGGCCAACCTGCGGCTGGTGATCTCGATTGCCAAGAAATACACCAACCGCGGTCTGCAGTTCCTGGACCTGATCCAGGAGGGCAACATCGGACTGATGAAGGCGGTCGACAAATTCGAATACCGCCGCGGCTACAAATTCTCGACCTACGCCACCTGGTGGATCCGCCAGGCCATCACGCGGTCGATCGCCGACCAGGCGCGCACGATCCGTATTCCGGTGCACATGATCGAGACCATCAACAAGATGAACCGCATCAGCCGTCAGCACCTGCAAGAGTTCGGCTTCGAGCCCGACGCCAGCGTGCTGGCCGAACGCATGGAGATCCCGGAAGACAAGATCCGCAAGATCATGAAGATCGCCAAGGAGCCGATCTCGATGGAAACGCCGATCGGTGACGACGACGATTCGCACCTGGGCGACTTCATCGAGGACAGCGCGAACACCGCTCCCATGGAAGCGGCCATGCAGGCCGGCCTGCGCGATGTGGTCAAGGACATCCTTGACAGCCTGACGCCGCGCGAAGCCAAGGTGCTGCGCATGCGTTTCGGCATCGAGATGACCAGCGACCACACGCTCGAGGAGGTCGGCAAGCAGTTCGACGTGACCCGCGAACGCATCCGCCAGATCGAGGCCAAGGCGCTGCGCAAGCTCAAGCACCCGAGCCGCTCCGACAAACTGCGCAGTTTCACCGACAGCCTGTAGACGCGCTACCGGTCGCCGGCCCCGGCCCCCGCATCCGGCAACGGACGCGGGGGCCTTTGCATTGGTGGGAGCGGCGGACGATCGACACCACCTGGGCGCGTCGCCACGGTCGCCGTGACCGCGCCGCGTGTGCGCCGCGCGATCAGACCTGCAGGTACAGCTGTTCCAGACGCCGGCGTTGTGTGAGCCCCAGCCCGAGCGCCGAGTCCAGATAGCGCTCGACACTGCCGTAACCGGCCTCCACTGTGTGCAGCGCGGCCTCCAGAAAATCCGGCTGAACCCGCCACAACACATCGAGCACGTCCTGCGGCGCCAATCCTGAAGCCCCCTTGGGTTGACGGTAATGGTCGTTGGTCAAGAGGTAGTCCTGCATCACCACCGTGCGCGCAACCCCAAGCGCGGTCAGGATCAGCGCGGCTGCGAAACCGGTGCGGTCCTTGCCGGCGGTGCAGTGAAAAACCAGCGGGCGGTCATCGTCCAGCAGGTGGCCGAACAACTCGGCAAATCGCGGCGTGTTGTCAAGCACGAAGTCGCGGTAGGTCTGCTCCATCAGTTCGACCGTGGACTGCGGCGTCAATGTCTTGCCGGCCGCTAGCAGCGCCTGCATGCCTTGCACAACCGTGGGTTCGATCGACAACGCGTGCACCGCGACACCAGGCAAAACGCAGAGCGAAGCGGTCCGCTCCCGGGCACCCCGGAAGTCGCATACACGCGCAAGGCCGAGGCCGGACAACACAGCCAGGTCGTCGGGCGTCAGATCGCCCAGATGGTCGGAGCGAAACAAGCGTCGCCAACGAACGATGCGGCCATCACGGCCCACGTAGCCGCCCAGGTCACGAAAATTGGTGCTGCCGATCAAAGGCAAGTGTCGCGATGGTGCTGTCATCCCCTGATGGTAAGTGACGCGGCGATCATCGCCGCGATTCGGTAAGTGACGCGGCGATCATCGCCGCGATGCGGCCGCCGCAGCAGCAGGTCCATGTCAGCCTGCAGCTACCATCGCATGCACATGTCCACGCCTGCCATCGCCGCCAACCGCAAGGGAATCGTTGCCATATGCCTGGCGATGGGTTTGTTCATCGCCAACGACGCCCTGGTCAAGTATGTCAGCGCATCGTTGCCTGCGGCCCAGCTGATCTTCATCCGCGGTCTGTTTGCGACCAGCCTGCTGCTCGTGGCGGCCATGGTCATGGGTGTTGTGGGGCCAAAGGCTCTGTCGCTGGCGGACGCATGGCAACAATTGACCCAGCGCCCGGTGCTGGCGCGTGCAGCGCTGGACGCGTTGGCCACGATGGCCTACCTGACCTCGCTGTTTCACCTGCCAATTGGCAATGCGTCGGCCATCAACATGGCCTCGCCGATGTTCATCGCCGTGTACGCCGCCGTCGTCTGGCGCGAGCAGGTCAGTCTGGGCCGCTGGCTGGCCATTGCCGTCGGTTTCGTCGGCGTATTGCTGATCGTGCAACCCGCTGCCGACGCGTTCAATGCCTGGAGCCTGTTGTGCCTGTTCGCCACGCTGCTGCACACGGCGCGCGACCTGATCACGCGCAAGATCGCACTCACCGTGCCATCCATCCTGATCACGTTGACCACCTCGACCGCCGTCGTGCTGCTGACCGGCCCGTGGAGCCTGTTGCAGGGCTGGGCGCCGGTCAACGCAAACCAGCTGGGCCTGCTGGCCGCAGCCAGCGTGTTCCTGAGCGCCGCCTACTACATGGTCATCGTCGGCATGCGCAGTGGCGAACTCAGCCTGGTGGCACCATTTCGCTACACCGCGCTGGTCTATGCGTTGCTGCTGGGTTGGCTGATCTGGGGCGAGGTTCCGAATGCGATGGCGTGGTCCGGCATCGTGTTGCTGGTGACTGCGGGACTGGCCATGTTGCGCCCAGGGCGCGAGCCGTGAAAGCGCGGACCATCCAGCGCGGGTCCGCCGATCCCCTGAGCGACAATCCTTCGCAGGCACTCTGGCATTGCCTGCGCTGTAGCGGCGGTGCACGGCGATCTTCCCCTTTTTTTGTCGAACGGAGCACCACATGTTGACAGTCGCAGGCGTGATCGGCCTTGGCGCCATGGGCAAAGGCATTGCGCACACCTTGCGCCGGGCAGGCTATGAGGTGCGCGTATTCGACGTACGTCCCGAAGCAACGCAGGCGTTTGTGCAGGACGGCGGCGTCGCGTGCGCGTCGCTGGCCGAACTCGCAGCGGCCTGCGATGTCGTCGTGTCGGTCGTAGTCAACGCCCAGCAGACCGAGCAGGTGCTGTTTGGTCCCACCGGCTGCGCGGCGGCGATGCGCCCCGGTTCGGTGTTCGTCATGTGCTCCACGGTCGACCCGAACTGGTCGATCGCGCTCGAAAAACGCCTCGCAGACCAAGGCCTGTCATACATCGACGCACCGATCTCCGGTGGAGCCGCCAAGGCCGCCAGCGGCGAGATGACGATGATGACGGCGGGTACGCCGGCGGCCTATGCCAAGGCCGAGCCGGTTCTCAATGCGATGGCCGGCAAGGTCTACAAGCTGGGCGACCGAGCCGGCGCCGGCAGCAAGGTCAAGATCATCAACCAGCTGCTGGCCGGTGTGCATATCGCCGCTGCGGCCGAAGCGATGGCGCTGGGACTGCGCGAAGGTGTCGATCCAGCCGCGCTGTACGAGGTCATCACCCACAGTGCCGGCAACAGCTGGATGTTCGAGAACCGCATGGCGCATGTGCTGGCTGCAGACTACACGCCCCTGTCGGCGGTCGACATCTTTGTCAAGGACCTGGGCCTGGTGCTCGACATGGCGCGTGCCAGCAAGTTCCCGCTGCCACTGTCGTCGACCGCGCACCAGATGTTCATGCAGGCCTCGACCGCCGGCTTCGCGCGCGAAGACGACAGCGCGGTAATCAAGATATTCCCCGGCATCGAACTGCCGACCCCCAAGAAACCTGCGGCCTGACCGGCGCGCGGCCGTCACCGTCCCCCTCCTCTGATCCGAAACCGCCATGGCCTCTATCCTCCTGGGTTGCATTGCCGACGACTTCACCGGCGCCACCGACCTCGCCAACAACCTGGTACGTGCCGGCATGCGCACCGTTCAGACCATCGGCGTGCCGAACGGCCCTGTGGATGCCGACGTGCAGGCGGTCGTGGTTGCACTCAAGTCACGCACCATCGCGCCTAGCGAGGCCGTGGCGCAATCCCTGCAGGCCTTGCAGTGGCTGCGCGCGCAGGGTGCGCAGCAGATCTATTTCAAATACTGCTCGACCTTCGACAGTACGGCACAGGGCAATATCGGCCCGGTCACGGAGGCGCTGATGGACGCGCTGGGTTGCGACTTCACCATCGCCACGCCGGCTTTCCCGGACAACAAGCGCAGCGTATTCAAGGGATATCTGTTCGTCGGCGACGTGTTGCTGAACGAAAGCGGCATGCAAGACCATCCACTCACGCCAATGGCCGACGCGAACCTGGTGCGTGTGATGCAGGCGCAGACCCGGCGCAGCGTCGGACTGGTCGACTACAGCGTGGTGTCGCGCAGCGCGCAGGCGGTGGCGCAGCGATTTGCCGAACTGAAAGCACTGGGCATCGGCGTGGCCATCGTCGACGCAGTAACCAACGACGACCTGATGCGCCTCGGACCGGCCTTGAAAGACCTGCCACTGGTCACGGCCGGCTCCGGAGTGGCGATCGGTCTGCCGCAGAACTTCGGCGTGCAACCATCACTGCAGGCCAGCCATCTGCCGCCAGCAGCCGGCCTGCAGGCGGTGCTGTCGGGCAGTTGCTCATTGGCGACGAACCGGCAGGTCGCCGCCTTCATCGCATCGGGGCGCCCTGCACTGGCGATCAAGCCAATGCAGATTGCAGCGGGCATCGACGTGGTCGCCCAGGCGCTGGCCTGGGCGGGGGCGCATCTGGCGGATGGTCCGGTGCTGGTCTATTCCACGGCCGACACCGGAGCGGTCAAGTCGGTGCAAGCGCAACTGGGGGTGGAGCAGGCCGGTGCGATGGTGGAGCGGGCGATTGCAGCCATCGCGCGCGGCCTGGTTAAGGGCGGTGTACGCCAGCTCGTCGTGGCCGGTGGCGAAACCTCGGGCGCCTGTGTACAGGCACTGGACATCACCCAGATGCAGATCGGCCCGCAAATCGATCCCGGCGTGCCGTGGTGCCATGCGCGGACCCCGGCTGGTGGCGTGCACATCACCCTCAAATCGGGCAACTTCGGGACCGACGACTTCTTCACGAAGGCGTTCGGGATGTTGTAGGGCGCACGGCTGCGCGCAACCCTGCAAGCCCCCCCGATCCAGCTCGCCCGGGAATCAAAAAGTCTCGGTATCGACCTCGCCCGACGACTGGGCGTTGTAACGCGCACCGGTCACAGTGTGTTGGTTGATGGCCGCATCCAGCGCGGCAAGCACGTCCAGGCTGAGCTGCACCTCGCCGGCCGCCAGGTCTTCGTGCAGATGCTGCACGCTGGTGGTGCCGGGGATCGCAATGATATGCGGCGCCTTGCGCAGCAACCAGGCCAGCGCGAGCTGGGCCGGTGTACAGCCCGCGTCGCGCGCCAGCTGGCGCAGCGCCGGCTGCAGCAACAGGTTGGCGGTGTAGTTGGCGGGAGCGAAACGTGGCATGCCGCGGCGGATGTCCTTGGCATCGAGTGCGTCAAGGTCGAGTTGCACGTCGCACAGGAATCCGCGCGCGACCGGGCTGAACGCCACGAATGCCGCCCCGATATCCTGGCAGGCCTGCAACACCGCGATCTCGGCGTTGCGGCTCCACAAGGAGTATTCGGTCTGCACCGCGGCAATCGGAAACACGGCATGCGCCTTGCGCAGCGTCGTGGCGGACACCTCCGACAGACCCAGCGCACGCACCTTGCCCGCGCGTACCAGGTCGGCCATCGCGCCGACACTGTCCTCGATCGGCACCTTCTTGTCCCAGCGATGCAGGTAATACAGGTCGATGACATCGGTCTGCAGGTTGCGCAGGCTGTCCTCGCAGTCGCGCCGGATCGCCCGCGGTGAGCCGTCGATGACGCGCTTGACGCCGTCCGCAAATGCGACACCGGCCATGCCGCCCTTGCTGGCCAGCGTGAACCGGCTACGGTGCGGCTGGAGTACCCGTCCCAGCAGCTTCTCGTTCGCACCAAACCCGTACAGGGCGGCGGTATCGAACAGCGTGACACCCGCATCGAGTGCCGCCAGCAGCAATTTTTCCCCCTGTTCGGGGGACGGCGGCGTGCCGTAAGCATGGCTCAGGTTCATGCAGCCCAGGCCGATGGCGCCGACACGAAAGGGGCCGAGTTGTCGTTGTTGCATGGATGTGTCTCCTGGTGGCGCTCGCTCACGCAGTGCGCGGTGCGCGGCGCGCACCTGCGCGCCGCATCGATCGGTCGATTGTGCAGCCCGACGTTCAGGCCAGCTGCTGCTCCAGGCGATGCAGCACTTCGTAACAGGGCAACACACCCGCGACGCTAGAGTTCGGCTCCCGGCCTTCGCGGATGGCAGCGAAAAACTCGCGGTCCTGCAGCTCGATACCATTCATCGACACCGCGACCTTGGAGACGTCGATCTTCGTGTCTTTGCCATCGAACAGGTCGTCATAACGCGCGACATAGGTTGCGGTGTCGCCGATGTAACGAAAATAGGTGCCCAGCGGGCCGTCGTTGTTGAAACTCAGGCTCAAGGTGCAGATCGCGCCGCTGGCGCTCTTGAGCTGGATGCCCATGTCCATTGCAATACCCAGCGTCGGGTGTATCGGTCCCTGCAGCGCGTTGGCCTGCACGATCGGGCTGCCGCACTGGTAGGCGAAGAGGTCCACCGTATGCGCCGCGTGGTGCCACAACAGGTGGTCGGTCCAGGATCGCGCCTGCCCCAGCGCGTTGGTGTTGGTGCGGCGGAAAAAATACGTCTGCACATCCATCTGCTGGATGTTGAATTCGCCCGCAGCGATCTTGTTCCTGACGTACTGGTGGCTGGGATTGAAACGCCGGGTGTGGCCGCACATGGCCACCAGCCCGGACTGCCTGGCAAGATCCACCACCGCCTGCGCGCCCTTCAGGCTGTCCGCCAGCGGAATCTCGACCTGCACATGTTTGCCTGCCTTCAGGCAGGCCAGGCTCTGCTCGGCGTGCATCTGGGTTGGTGTACACAGGATGACGGCATTGACCTCGCCCAACGCAAGGCACTCGGCCAGGTCGGTCGTGACGTGCCCGACGCCGTACTTGACGGCAACCTCTTTCGTCTTTTCCAGTTCGCGGCTGACCAACGACACGACCTCGACGCCATCGATGTTCCTGATGCCGTCCAGGTGCTTGATGCCGAACGCACCGGCACCGGCCAGCGCAACCTTGATGTTCTTGGTCATGGGAACTCCTTCTTCAAATGGCAATAAATGCCCTCACTTTCATGATGCCCACTCGTCACCCCGCATCATGAAGGATATTTCACGTTGACCGGCACGGTTCCCCGTGGTGCATGGTCACGACCCGTTCTCCAGTATCAGGTGACCAACGGCGGTATTGGACGCCGGCACATGGTAGAAGCGATGCGCGACCTTCGGCTTGGCGCCGCCGGCCATGTCGGCCATCGCGCCGCGCGCAATCAGCCACATCACGAGTTCAATACCTTCAGATCCGGCTTCGCGCACATAGTCGATATGCGGCACCTGGGCCAGGCCGGCGGGGTCGGCAATCAGCCGGTTCAGGAAGTTGTTGTCGAATTCCTTGTTGATCAATCCGGCGCGCGGGCCCTGCAACTGGTGGCTCATGCCGCCAGTGCCCCAGATCTGCACTTTGAGCGGCGTATCGAACGACGCGATCGCGCGACTGATCGCCTTGCCGAGTTCAAAGCAGCGCTTGCCCGAGGGCACCGGGTATTGCACGACATTGACCGCGAACGGGATCACCGGGCACGGCCAGGCCTTTGGCTGGCCGCACATCAGCGACATCGGCACGGTCAGGCCATGGTCGACCGCCATCTTGTTGACGATGGTCAGGTCGAAGTCGTCCTGGATGACCGACTGCGCGATATGCGATGCCAGAGCTGGGTGGCCGATCACGGTGGGCACCGGGCGTGGGCCCCAGCCCTCATCGGCCGGTTGAAAGTCGGGTGCCGTGCCGATGGCAAAGGTCGGGATCATGTCCAGGCTGAACGCCGTCGCATGGTCGTTGTAGATCAGGAAAATCACGTCGGGCGTGTTGTCCTTCATCCATTTCTTGGAAAATTCATAACCCGCGAACAGCGGTTGCCAATAGGGCTCGGTGGTCTTGCCCTGGTCGATTGCAGCGCCGATCGCCGGCACGTGGGAGGTATAGACACTGGCGGTGATCCTGGCCATCAAGCGGCTCCCCTCTGTCCTGCTTTGCCTTGCGGCTGTCGGTGCGCCTGGGCGTCACCGTCCTCACCGACATACCGGTTGCCATCCGCAGACCGTCCACCCGCCATCATCATGGCGCGGTACTCGTCTTCCGTCATGCCGGTCATGCTGCCGGCCATCTGCTGAAAACTCTTTCCGTCCGTGGAGCCGATCTTGGCCAGGAAGTAGATATTGCCGCCAAGCCCGATGCAACGGTTCAGATCGCGCGCCAGCACCGCCTGCTTCTGCTCCTCGGTCATCGGCCATTCTTCCAGGTAGGCACGCTCATTGGCCTTGAAGCGGCTCCGGTTCTCCGGCTTCATCAGCGACATGCAGAACTGGTTCAGGTGATAGCCCAGGCGTGACTGTTCGGCGTCGAAGACCGTCGTTCCGGGTACATTGAGATACGGTTTGTCCAATGCCATGGTTTGGCTCCTCGTTCAGGCCCAATACAGGCGTGTCGGGTTGTCGACCAGCAGCTTGCGCTGCAGCTCGGATGTGGTGGCGATCTGCGGGATGAAATCGACCAGCAGGCCATCGTCCGGCATGTGGTCCGACAGGTTGGGATGCGGCCAATCGGTGCCCCACAACACCCGATCCGGAAAAGTCTCGACCAGTGTGCGCGCAAACGGGACGACGTCCCGGTAGGCGTTTTGCTCGCCGCCCAAAGCCTTCGGACCCGTGATCGACAGGCGCTCGGGACAACTCACCTTGCTCCAGACGTTGCCATGCTCCCGCATCATCTTCACGAACAGGCTAAATTGCGGTCCGTCGACCGGCTTGGACACGTCGGGCCGGCCCATGTGGTCGACCACGACCGTGGTCGGCAGCGCGGTGAAAAAATCGTACAACTCCGGCAAGTCCGCCGCCTCGAAATACACCACCACGTGCCAGCCCAGTGGCGCAATGCGGTTGGCGATCTCCAGCAAGACCTCGCGCGGCGTGAAATCGGCCAGTCGCTTGACGAAATTGAACCGGGTGCCGCGCACGCCGGTGGCGTGCATGTCCTGCAGTTCGGTGTCGGTCACGTTGCGGTTGACGGTGGCCACGCCGCGCGCCTTGCCGTTGGAGGCCTTGAGCGCGTCGACCAGCGCCCGGTTGTCGCTTCCGTGGCAGGTCGCCTGCACGATGACGTTCTTGTCGAACCCCAGATGGTCGCGCAAGGCGAACAACCGATCCCTGGATGCGTCGCACGGCGTGTATTTGCGCTCGGGCGCATACGGAAACACATGGCCGGGGCCAAACACATGGCAATGTGCATCCACCGCACCGGCGGGCAAAGCGAAGCGGGGCTTGCTCGGGCCGGCATACCAGTCGAGCCAGCCGGGTGTCTTGACAAAGGGTGTACTCATCAACTGCAGATCCGCTCAATCGACATACTTCAGGCCGGCTTTCTCGAGCGCCGGGCGCATGTTGTACATGTCCAGGCCCAGCACACCGGCGGCGAGTTTGGCGCGTTTCTCGGTCTCGTTGGCTTCGCGCGCTGCGGCCGCATCGGCCACCTGCTGCGCCAGCGCCGCCGGCACGACGACCACACCATCGTCATCGGCGATCACCACATCACCCGGGTTGACCTGCGCGCCGGCACACACCACTGCAATGTTGACCGACCCCAGCGTCGCCTTGATGGTGCCCTTGGCGTGCACCGCCTTGGAAAATACCGGGAACTGCATGCTGGTCAGGTCCTTGATGTCGCGCACGCCACCATCGATCACCAAGCCGACGGCGCCTCGGGCGCGAAACGACGTGGCCAGCAGATCGCCGAAGAAACCATCCGCGTTCTCCGACGTTACGGCGGCGACGACGACGTCACCGGCCTGCAGCTGCTCGGCCACCACATGCATCATCCAGTTGTCGCCCGGATGCAGCAACACGGTGACCGCAGTGCCGCACAGATGCGCGCCGGTGTAGATCGGCCGCATATACGGCTTCATCAGGCCCAGCCGGCCCATGGCCTCGTGGATGGTGGCGACACCAAAGCCGGCCAAGCTGTCCACTGCGGCTTTATCCGCGCGCACGATGTTGCGTTTGACGATACCGAGTTGTGTCATGTCATTGGCCCTTGTTCTTCAGTGCGGCATCCAGGCGCGGGAACACGCGCCGCGCATTGCCTTCGTAGATCTGGAACCGGTCGTCGGCGCTGAGGATCTTCGACGCCTCGATATAGCGCTTGGTGTCGTCATAGTAGTTGCCGGTCTCGGGATCGATGCCGCGCACCGCACCGATCATCTCGGATGCGAACAACACGTTCTTGACCGGGATCACGGTATTGAGCAGGTCGATGCCCGGCTGGTGGTAGACGCAGGTATCGAAATAGATGTTGTTCAACAGGTGCTCCTGCAGCAGCGGCTTTTTCAGCTCCTGGGCAAGCCCTCGAAAACGGCCCCAGTGGTACGGCACCGCGCCACCTCCGTGCGGTATCAGGAACCGCAGCGTCGGGAAGTCCGTGAACAGGTCGGACGTCAGACACTGCATGAAGGCCGTGGTGTCCGCGTTGAGGTAATGCGCGCCCGTGGTGTGGAAACAGGCGTTGCAACTGGTCGACACATGGATCATGGCCGGGATGTCGTGCTCGACCATCTTTTCGTAGATCGGGTACCAGTGCTTGTCGCTCAGCGGCGGCGAGGTCCAGTGGCCGCCGCTGGGATCGGGGTTCAGGTTGATGCCCACAAAGCCGTACTGGGTGACACATTTCTCCAGTTCAGCGATGCAGGTCGCCGGATCGACACCCGGCGACTGCGGCAGCATCGCGGCGCCGATGAAGTGGTCAGGAAACAGCTGCGACACCCGATAACACAGCTCATTGCAGATCGTTGCCCAGGTCGACGACACATTGAAGTCACCGATATGGTGCGCCATGAAACTGGCACGCGGCGAGAAGATCGTCAGATCGGAGCCGCGCTCCTTCATCAGTCGCAACTGGTTGGTCTCAATGGACTCGCGCAGTTCGTCGTCGCTGATCCTGAGCTCGGACACCTTGGGCATCGAGGCCGGATCCTTGATGCCGGCGATCTGGCGGTTGCGCCAATTCTCGAGCGCCTTGGGTGCGGTCGTGTAGTGACCGTGACAGTCGATGACCATGGGGCTTGGCACGGGTTTGACTCCTCGGGCAGTTTTGCGAGATGGCAGCGGGCTGTTTTGCAGCCTGTTGCCTTGATCTAACTCCGATTGTGGCCCTGCCCGGAGCCAAGATGAAGCCCGCAGGCCCACTAGCAGATATAACAAAGTGGCATGGCCCATAGAATGTTATTCCGACTTTTCAGACCGGACCGACACGACCCGTGGACCTCAAACAGATTGAATATTTCGTTCGGGTGGCCGAACTCGGCGGGTTCACGCGCGCCGCAGCCATGCTCGGAATCGCGCAGCCGGCGCTGAGCCGGCAAGTCCGGCTGCTCGAGGTGGAATTGCGCCAGACACTGTTGACGCGGGATGGCCGCGGCGCTGCGCCGACCGAGGCCGGTCGGCTGCTGCTGGCACATGGGCGCGGCATCCTGCACCAGGTCGAGCGCGCCCGCGAGGAGCTCGGTCGCCTGCGCGGTGCACTGGCCGGCCGTGTCGCCATTGGCCTTCCGACCAGCCTGGCGCGGGCGCTGGCCGTTCCCTTGACCCGCGCATTCAGGGAAAAGATGCCCGCTGCAACCCTGTCGATCAGCGAGGGCCTGTCGGCCGCGATGCTCGAATCGCTGGTCAACGGGCGGCTGGACATCGCCGTGTTGTACAACGCCGGACCCAGCGCCGACATCGAAATCACCCCGTTGCAGGTCGAAGATCTGTTCCTTGTGCAATCGCGGGCGCTCGCCGGCGCGGGCGCGGCACCGATACGGCTGACCGATCTGGCGCAACTGGCGCTGGTGATTCCCAGCCGCCCGAATGCGATCCGCATGCGGGTCGAGTCCGAGATGGCGGCGATCGGCTGCAGCCCGCGCATCGCGCTCGAGATCGATGGCGTGTCGGCGATCCTGGACCTGGTAGCCGATGGCGCCGGCGCCGCCATCCTGTCTCGCAACGCGGTTGCCAGCGCGGTCGATCCAGCGCGTTTTCGGCTGCGCGCCATCCACGAACCCCGGCTGCAGGCCCAGATCGCGCTCGCGGTCAGCGCACACCGTCCGGCGACCTTGACCCAGGTGGCGACGCAGGAGTTGATCGCCCGCACACTGGCCAGCGTGCTTCCGCCGGCCAGGCGCGTCAGGTCGACCCGGCCAGGCCGCGACGCGCCCGTCGCCGGCACGTAAGATGCGGTGAAGCGCCGCCAACATCCCGATGCGGATGGCCAAGCCGGCAGTTGGAGCCACACCGATCCACAAGGAGGAAAACAGCATGAGCGCACTCGTCGTCACCCTGATTGGCCCCGACCGTCCCGGCGTTGTGCGTGCGCTGTCGGACAAGGCGGCCGAACACGGCGCCAACTGGACCGACAGCGTCATGGCCAATTTCGCCGGGCAGTTTGCCGGCATCGTGCATATGCAAGTACCAGGCGAGAACTGCGACGCGCTGGTCGCGGCGCTGCAGGCGATCGATTCCGCCGACCTGCATATCCAGGTGGTGCGGGCCGACCCCGCACCGCAGGCACCCGCACTGCGCAGGATCGCGCTGGAACTGGTCGGTCACGATCGCCCAGGCATCATCCGCACGATATCGACGCGGCTGGCCGAGCACCAGGTCAGCATCGACAAGATGAAGACCCACATCGCCAGTGGCGCCATGTCGGGAGAACAGATGTTCCATCTCGCGGCCGAACTCACAGTGCCGCTGGACCTCGACACCGACGACCTGCGCGACGGGCTCGAAGGCCTGGCCAACGAACTGATGGTCGACATCACGTTCGACAGCCACGCGCTCGGCGCGTAGCCGGGATGAATCAGCTCTTGCGCGCGGCGAGCAGCTTGTCGGCGTAGTCCTGCCAGCGCGCCTTGGCTTGCACGTCCTGGAAGACGCCCGCCTTGGCCTGATCGGCGACCCACTGCTGTTTGTCGGCAATCGATGCAGTCATGAAGGGCTCAAAGCCAGCCTCGCGCACGGTGTTGGCGGACTCGCGCATTTCTTCGGCCCGGCGCTGCCCGTGCTGCACGACCCGGCTGAAGAAGTAGGCGCCGGTTTGTTGCCAGTCGATGCCCGGAAAGGTTTCCTGCAGCGTGGGGACCATGTGGTCTTCCACGCCATAGGCGCGTGCGGTGGTGTAACTCTCGATCACCAGGGCTTCGAGGCCCTTGATCATCACGCTGCGGCACATCTTGATCGCGCTGGCGATGCCGATGCGGTCGGACACCACCTTGGCGTTCATGCCCCAGGCGGCCAGTTGTTCGGCCAGTTGCGCCGCGTGAGCACCACCCAGCAGCATGGGCACCCGAATGCCATACGGCGGCACCGACGTCATGACGCCCGCCTCCACGTAGATGCCACCGGCCTTATCGATACATTCGGCGGCCTGCTGCTTGGTGCCTGGTGACGCCGAATTGAGATCCAGAAACACGGTACCGCTTCGCATATGCGCTGCGGCCGACCGCGCCACCTCCAGGGTATTGGATGCGGTGACGGCCGAGATCAGCAGATCGGCATCGGCGCAGAGCGCCCGCATCGAGTCGCTGGCGGTGACGCCGGCGCTACTCGCATGTGCCCGCTGTGCGGGTCCGGATGCGGAGTTGAAGATCAGATCCCAGGCGCTGACCGACGTCACTAAGGGGCGCAATCCGGCAGCAAAGGTCTTGCCAACCTCGCCGTAACCCACCAGAGCGATATGTTGCACGCGCCTCGCAGCGTTCCCCGCAGTCGTCGCCGTCATTGCGCCGCAACTTTCGCGCGCACGATCACCTCGCCCCAGCGTTTGGTCTCGCTGGCCAGCAACTCGGCTGTCTGCTCCGGCGTGCTGGCATGGGCGTCCATGTTCAGCGCGCGCAGCTTGCTCTTGACGTCGGGCGCATCGACGGCGGCGCTGATGTCCCTTTTCACGCGCGCAGATGCTGGTTGAAAAAGGCCAGCGTCCGATCCCAGGCCAGCTTCGCGGCCGCAACGTCGAAGCGCGGCGTCGTGTCGTTGTTGAAACCGTGCTGCGTCCCAGCGTAGGTATGTGCCGTGTAGCGGGCGCCAGCAGCCTTGAGCGCGGCCTCGTAGGGTGGCCAGCCAGCGTTGATGCGGTCGTCGATACCCGCGAAATGGATCAGCAGCGGGGCCTTGACCTTGGTCGCCTCGCTGGCCGACGGGTGGTTGCCGTAAAACGGCACGCCAGCGGCCAGGTTCGGCAACCGCGTAGACAGAATGTGCACCATGCCGCCGCCATAACAAAAGCCGACTGCGCCAACCTTGCCGCTGCATTCCGGCCGCGATTGCAACACCTGGGCTGCGGTCACGAAGTCCTCGCGCGTCTTGGCCTGATCGAGCTTGCCGAACAGGTCGCGCGCCTTGTCTTCGTCACCCGGATACCCGCCCAGCGGCGTCAATGCATCGGGTGCGAACACGAGGAAATTGTCCAGCGCCAGGCGGCGGGCTATGTCCTCGATATGCGGATTGAGGCCACGGTTCTCGTGCACCACGAGGATGCCCGGCAGCTTGCTGCTGGCGCTGGCCGGCACCGCCAGATACCCCTTCATGGTCCCGGAGCCGGTCGGCGAAGCATATTCCAGCATCTCGGTCTTGAGCCGCTTGTCGTCCTTGGGCACGACCTGGGCTGCGGCAAAGTTCGGACTCAGAGAGGCCAGCAACATGCCGGCCGTGACGCCGCCCACGGCGAACTTCTGCGCCCGATCGAGGAATGCTCGCCGATCGACGCCGCCATGCACGTAGGCGTCGAACAATATCAGCAGTTCCTGGTCGAAATCGGCGGCGGTCTTGGGTTGCATGTATGGTTCCTCAATGGGTTTAACGGGAACCAGAAAGACCTTGACGCGGCCAGAACGTTCAGCCAATTGTGCCTAGGGATAACCCGTGGTCAAACATTCGGCAGCGCCAGAAGGCGCGCTCCTTTGCCCATGGGGATGCCTGGCATGACCTCAGCGCATGCGGGAAAACGTGCATGGGAATACACGTTGCAGCGCTTAATTTGACTATATTGAATAACCAAAAGTCGCCAACGCGAGGAACCGCATACATGCCTTACCAAGGCGTCACGCCGCTGACCAATTACGCACTCATACACGCTTTGCCCTGCATTGCCGAACAAAGCGCCGACCCCGGCTTGTTCACTGAGGCTTCGATGGCCGCCATCGCGCAGAATGCGCCCAACGCCAAGCAGCGCGTGCGCGCCTTCCTGGACGGCAAGGCCGCCAAAGTCCAGAAATCCTGAAAGCTTGTCACCATGCCAACTCCGAAATACCGCCCTCTCGAATTCGGCGTCACGCGCGTCACGCTGCGCGAAGGTGCACAAGGCGTCTCCTATCTGATGGCGGACCAGCCGCTCAAGCCTTACGCACACCGGATCACCGACCGACTGGTGCATTGGGCACATAGCGCGCCCGACCGCACCTGGATGGCCCGGCGCGTGCGCCAGGCCGACGGATCCACGGGCGACTGGGGCCATATCGCCTACGCCCAGGCGTTACGGTCGGCGCGTGCCATCGGCCAGGCCCTGCTTGATCGGGGCTTGAACGCCGAACGTCCGGTGGTCATCCTGAGCGAGAACGACCTGGAGCATGCCCAGCTCGCGCTCGGTTGTATCTACGCCGGTATCCCCTTTTGCCCGGTGTCACCGGCCTACTCCACGGTCAGCACCGATCACCAGAAGTTGCGGCATGTACTGAACACCCTGACACCCGGGCTGATCTTTGCCAGCGACGGCGCGCGTTACGGTAAGGCCATCGCCGCCACCGTCGGATCCGGCGTGGAGGTCGTACTGGCGGCCGGCGAAGATCCGCGCGGCGCGACCGCCACGCGTTTCGATGCCCTGCTGACAACCATACCCACCGACGCGGTGGACGCAGCCATGCAGGCGACCGGTCCGGACACGGTCGTCAAGTTCCTGTTCACGTCGGGCTCGACCAAGCTGCCCAAAGCCGTCATCAACACCCATCGCATGTGGTGCGCCAACCAGCAACAAATGCGCCAATCGATGCCCGTGCTGGACTCCGAACACAGCGGCGAATACCCGGTGCTGGTCGACTGGCTGCCGTGGAACCACACCTTTGGCGGCAACCACAATTTCGGCCTCGCGCTGTACAACGGCGGCAGCTTCTTCATCGACGACGGCAAGCCGGTACCGGCACTGATCGGTGAGACCCTGCGCAACCTGCGTGAGATCGCGCCCACGGTGTATTTCAATGTGCCCACCGGATTCGAGGCGATCGCCGGCGCAATGCTGGAAGACGCGGAGCTGCGCCGCAAGTTGCTGTCGCGCGTGAAGATGTTCTTCTATGCAGGTGCGGCGCTGGCCCAGCCGATCTGGGACAGCCTGCACCGCACGCAAGAGGCCGAGATCGGCGAGCGTATCGTCATGGGCACCGGCCTGGGCATGACCGAGTCTGGCCCGTTCGGCATCTTCGTGACGAATCCCGACGTCAAGGCCGGGGACCTGGGCGTTCCGACACCCGGCCTCGAACTCAAGCTGGTTCCCTGCGACGACAAGATCGAAGTGCGCTACAAGGGGCCCAACATCACCCAGGGTTATTGGCGATCACCCGAAGAAACGGCGGCCCACTTCGACGACGAAGGATTCTTTTGCACCGGTGACGCCGTGTTGTGGATCGATCCGTCCAACATACACCTCGGCCTGAAATTCGACGGTCGTATCGCCGAAGACTTCAAGCTCGCCACCGGCACTTTCGTCAATGTCGGCCCACTGCGGGCCCGGATCATCGCGGCCGGCGCCCCGTATGTGCAGGATGCCGTCATCACCGGACTGAACCTGAAGGAAGTCGGCGCGCTGATATTCCCGACGGCGGCCTGTCGCAAGCTCGCCCAACTGCCCGCCAACGCCAGCCTGTCGGAGGTGTTGCAAAACGCTCAAGTGCAGGCGCATTTCCAGCAGGTCGTGAACCAGCTGGCGCAGGTCGCCACCGGCAGTGCCAACCGCGTCGCCCGGCTGCACCTGTTGTCGGAGCCGCCGTCGATCGATGCGGGAGAAGTGACCGACAAGGGTTCGATCAACCAGGGTGCCGTGCTCAAGCAACGCGCCGACCTGGTGAACGGCCTGCACGACGGTTCACTGCCATTCACGCTGCAACCCCAGAAATGAAGGCGGGGTCGACATGAAGATCTTTGGACACGCCGCCATCGTCACCGGTGATGCATCGGGTCTTGACGAGGCCTTGGCGCGCGACGCTATTGTTCAAGGAGCGCACGCCGCCTACACTTGGGCCCCAAACCGTCATCAGATGGGCCCAGGAGATGGTTGAATGATCCCGAAAGAAATGGCAGCCACAAGCCAGTTGCTGAGCCTGCTCGAAGCGCGATATGCGATTCGGGTGTTGTGGGCGCTCAAAGATGGACACCCCCAGACGTTCCGCGTGCTGCAAGACAGCGTCGGCGGAATCACGCCCAATACCCTGAACACGCGCATCAAGGAGTTGCGCCAAGCCGGTCTGATGTCCCATGGCGACGACGGTTACATCGTCACGTCCAGCGGCGCCGATCTGCTCAAGCGCATGTCCGACCTGCCGGCATTCGCCAACCGCTGGGCCACCAGCCAGGCACGCAAGAAAAATTACACGGAAACCTGAAACATGATCGATACCCTGCTGACGCCCGACCATGTATTGCCCCGCGACCACGAACAGTCCGTCCTGGTCGGTCGCATCTGGAGCGAAGGCCTCGGCCCCACGCTGGTCCGGGTCTGCGTCGACCATGTCTACGACATTTCGGGCCTGGCCCCGACGTCGACCGCGTTGCTGGAAATGGTCGACCCGGTCGGGGCGATCCGCGACTTTGGCGGCCCACGCGTCGGGGACACGGCGGCGATTCTGGCCAATTCGGCGCAGGACCAGCATCGCGGCGGCACGTCCTGGTTCCTGGCTCCCTGCGACCTGCAGGCGATCAAGGCAGCCGGCGTCACATTCGTCGCGTCGATGCTCGAACGCGTGATCGAGGAGCAGGCCCGGGGAGACGCAGCGCGCGCCGAGGCGGTGCGCAAGTCGGTGGTCAGCGTGATCGGCGACAACCTGCGCAGCGTCAAGCCCGGCTCCGAACAGGCGGCCAGGCTGCGCGAGGTACTGATCGCCCAGGGGGTCTGGTCGCAGTACCTGGAAGTGGGCATCGGCGAAGACGCGGAGATCTTCACCAAGGCTCAACCGATGAGCGCCGTCGGCATCGGGGCTGACATCGGCCTGCACCCGAAAAGCGTCTGGAACAACCCCGAACCGGAGATCGTGCTGGCCGTCAACAGCCGTGGCGAAACCCGTGGCTGCGCGCTGGGCAACGACGTCAATCTACGCGACTTCGAGGGCCGCAGCGCACTCTTGCTGGGCAAGGCCAAGGACAACAACGCCTCGGCCGCGATCGGGCCCTTCATCCGCCTGTTCGATGCCCATTTCGGCATCGACGATGTGCGCCGCTGCGAACTGGCCATGCAGGTGAGCGCCGCCGACGGCGGCTTCGAGATGCACGGCAGCAGCAGCCTGTCGATGATCAGCCGCGATCCGCTTGAACTGGTGGAACACGCCATGGGCGAGCCGCAATGCCGCACACACCAGTATCCCGACGGCTTCATGCTCTATCTGGGCACGATGTTCGCTCCCACGCAGGACCGGCACGGCCCCGGCCAGGGTTTCACGCATGTGCTGGGCGATCTGGTGTCGGTGACCACGCCGGCGCTTGGCACGCTGGTCAACCGGGTCGGCCATTCGGACCGGATCGCACCCTGGACATACGGCGCTTCTGCGCTGATGCGCGACCTGGCGCGCAGGGGACTGCTGGCATAATAAAAAGCTTTGCCGCGCCTGCTGCCCCGGTGGCGGCGCGCCCTCCCGCGCCGCCACCGGGGCAAGCCTGCCAGCATGCCAGGCGACTCCAGCGAGCGGCGCGGATCAACCTCCCGAAAAGGAAACTGCCATGATCACCCTCGACTCCGGATTGCAATACATCGACACCCAGATTGGCGAGGGCGAGACGGCCGCCAGCGGCCAACAGGTGACCGTGCACTACACCGGCTGGCTCTACAACAACGAAACCCAGGGTGTCAAGTTCGATTCCAGCAAGGACCGCGGCACGCCATTCGCTTTTTCGCTCGGCGCCGGCATGGTGATCCGGGGTTGGGACGAAGGCGTCGCAGGCATGAAGATCGGTGGCGCGCGCACGTTGATCATCCCACCCGAACTCGGTTATGGCGCCCGTGGTGCCGGTGGTGTGATCCCGCCCAACGCCACGCTGAAGTTCGACGTCGAATTGCTCGGCGTCAAAGGCTGAGAGCACCGGGCGCAGGTCTGATCAAGACCCTGTGGCGCCCGAACCGTGCCCTGCCGCAATGCCGGTTGGCCCTTGAAAAGTCCCGATCCGGCGCCAATTGGCGGGTATCGCCCGGTATGAATCGGATTCCGACCCATTGACGACCGAATCGCATGTCTGACAACAAACTACCCGAACACAACCCCAACGCACAGGAATACCGAAGCACCGAGGACATGATGGCCGCCCAGGCATTCCAGTCCACCCTGGATGCAGACCCGCTGGCGCGTGCCCAGGCCGATTTGGCCGCCTTGCAAGCCAAAAGCGCCGAACTGGCCGATCAGTACCTGAGGGCCAAGGCCGAATCGGAGAACGCGCGCCGACGCGCCGAAGAGGAAATCGCCAAGTCGCGCAAGTTCGCGATCGAGGCGTTCGCCGAAAACATGTTGCCGGTCATCGACAGCCTCGAAGCCGGCCTGGTGATCAAGGACGCGACGCTTGACCAGATCCGCGAAGGCGCCCAAGCCACTTTGCGCCAGCTCACGGCCGCGCTCGAACGCAACAAGGTGATGCAGATCAACCCCGCCGTCGGTGCCAGGTTCGACCCGCACCAGCATCAGGCCATTTCCGTCGCTGCCAGCGATCAGGACGCCAACACCATCGTCAACGTGTTGCAAAAAGGCTACTTGATTGCAGACCGGGTGCTGCGTCCGGCCCTGGTTGTCGTCTCAGGACCCAAATAAGACCTTGAAAACGGCTCGCCGAACCGCAACTGCGGAACAGGTTTGATATGTGAAACACGCGCGGCGCCGCAATCGGCAGACAGCCGGGCAATTTTGGAGAAGAACATGGGAAGAATCATCGGCATTGACCTTGGCACGACCAATAGCTGTGTCGCCATCATGGAGGGCAATGTGCCCAAGGTCATCGAGAACTCCGAGGGCGCCCGCACGACGCCGTCGATCATCGCCTACCAGGAAGACGGCGAGGTGCTGGTCGGCGCCTCTGCCAAACGCCAGGCGGTGACCAACCCACGCAACACGCTGTATGCGGTCAAGCGGCTGATCGGCCGCAAGTTCGTCGAGAAGGAAGTCCAAAAGGACATCGCGCTGATGCCCTACGAGATCGTGGCGGCCGACAACGGCGACGCCTGGGTCAAGGTGCGCGGCAAGGCCATGGCAGCCCAGCAGGTCAGCGCCGACATCCTGCGCAAGATGAAAAAAACCGCCGAGGACTACCTGGGCGAGCCTGTTACCGACGCCGTCATCACGGTTCCGGCCTATTTCAACGACGCCCAGCGCCAGGCCACCAAGGACGCCGGCCGCATTGCCGGGCTGGACGTCAAGCGCATCATCAACGAACCGACCGCAGCGGCTCTGGCCTTCGGCCTGGACAAGGCCGAGCGCGGCGACCGCAAGATCGCCGTGTACGACCTCGGCGGCGGCACCTTCGACATCTCGATCATCGAGATCGCCGACGTCGATGGCGAGAAACAGTTCGAGGTGTTGTCGACCAATGGCGACACCTTCCTGGGCGGTGAAGACTTCGACCAGCGCATCATCGACTACATCATCACCGAGTTCAAGAAGGACCAGGGCGTCGATCTGGGCAAGGACGTGCTGGCATTGCAGCGACTCAAGGAAGCCGCCGAGAAGGCCAAGATCGAACTCTCCACCAGCGCACAGACCGACATCAACCTGCCCTACGTGACGGCCGACGCCTCGGGTCCGAAGCACCTGAGCATCAAGTTGACCCGTTCCAAGCTGGAGTCGCTGGTCGACGAACTGATCGAGCGCACGATCGCTCCGTGCCGCACCGCGATCAAGGATGCCGGCGTCAATGTGTCCGACATCCACGACGTGATCCTGGTCGGCGGCATGAGCCGCATGCCCAAGGTGCAGGAAAAGGTCAAGGAGTTCTTCGGCCGTGAACCGCGCAAAGACGTCAATCCCGACGAAGCCGTGGCCGTTGGCGCCGCGATCCAGGGCCAGGTGCTGGTAGGCGACCGCAAGGACGTCTTGCTGCTGGACGTGACGCCACTGTCGCTGGGCATCGAGACGCTGGGTGGCGTGATGACCAAGATGATCACGAAGAACACGACCATTCCGACCAAGTTCGCCCAGACCTTCTCGACCGCCGACGACAACCAGCCGGCCGTGACGATCAAGGTGTTCCAGGGTGAGCGCGAGATCGCAGCGGGCAACAAGATGCTGGGCGAGTTCAACCTGGAAGGCATTCCGCCTTCCGCGCGCGGCACGCCGCAGATCGAGGTGTCATTCGACATCGACGCCAACGGCATCTTGCACGTCGGCGCCAAGGACAAGGGCACTGGCAAGGAAAACAAGATCACGATCAAGGCCAACTCCGGTCTGACCGAGGCCGAAATCCAGCAGATGGTCAAGGACGCCGAGCTCAACGCCGCCGACGACAAGCGCAAGCTCGAACTGGTCCAGGCGCGCAACCAGGCCGAGGCCAGCGTGCACAGCGTGCGCAAGAGCATGACCGAATACGGTGACAAGTTGGAAGCGGCCGAGAAGGAGAAGATCGAAGCGGCGATCAAGGCCGTGGAAGAAGCCCTCAAGGGTGACGACAAAGCCGACATCGATGCCAAGAACACGGCCCTGATGACCGCCAGCCAGAAACTCGGCGAGCAGATGTACGCCGACATGCAGGCCAAACAAGGCGCCGCCGATCAGGCCGCCGGCGGCATGGGCGACAGTGGATCTGGCGGCGGTGGATCTGGCGGCGGGCAAGGTGGTGGCAGCGCCGGCAAACCGGCCACCGACGACGATGTGGTGGACGCAGAGGTCAAGGAAGTCAAGAAGGCTTGATTTTCAAGCCGCCTGCGAGCACACGCCGCGTTTGAATGGCCCTGCGGGACCTTCGAACGCGGCGATCTGCATTTATCGACCGACCGACCTAGCGCAGCAGGACCACAGACCATGCTGGCGCGCTGACCGAGAACAACAATGGCCAAGAGAGACTATTACGAGTCGCTGGGAGTTCCGAAAAACGCTTCGGACGAAGAAATCAAGAAGGCCTATCGCAAACATGCGATGAAGCACCATCCGGACCGCAACCAGGGCGACGCCTCCAAGGTCGCCGAGGAGAAGTTCAAGGAGTGCAAGGAAGCCTACGAGATGCTGTCCGATCCGCAAAAACGTGCGGCGTACGACCAGCATGGCCATGCCGGCGTCGATCCCAACTTGCGTGGTGGCCCAGGCCAGGAGGGTTTTGGCGGATTTGCCGAGGCCTTCGGCGACATATTCGGCGACATGTTCGGCCAGCAGCGCGGACGCGGCGCCGGTGGGCGCCAGGTATTCCGGGGCGGCGACCTGAGTTATGCGATGGAGGTCTCGCTGGAAGAAGCGGCACGCGGCAAGGACGCCCAGATCCGTATTCCGAGCTGGGAGGCATGCGACACCTGCAAGGGATCGGGCGCCAAGCCGGGCACCCAGGTCAAGACCTGTACCACCTGCGCCGGCGCCGGCGCAGTCCAGATGCGCCAGGGCTTCTTCAGCGTGCAGCAGACCTGTCCCACCTGCCGTGGCGCAGGCAAGGTCATCCCTGAGCCCTGCGTGGCCTGCCAGGGCCAGGGCCGGGTCAAGAAGCAAAAGACGCTGGAGGTCAAGATTCCGGCCGGCATCGACGGCGGCATGCGTATTCGCAGCACCGGCAATGGCGAACCGGGCACCAATGGCGGACCGGCCGGCGACCTGTACATCGAGATCCGGCTCAAGAAACACGACATCTTCGAGCGCGAAGGCGACGATCTGCATTGCTCGGTGCCGATCAGCATCATCACCGCATCGCTGGGTGGCGAGATCGACGTGCCGACCCTGGCCGGCAAGGCGGCGATCGACATCCCGGAAGGCACGCAGACAGGCAAGCAGTTCCGCCTGCGTGGCAAGGGCATCAAGGGGGTGCGCTCGAGTTACCCCGGCGACCTGTATTGCCACATCCTGGTCGAAACCCCGGTCAAGCTCAGCGAGCAGCAGCGCAAGCTGCTGCGCGACCTGGAAGAGTCGTTCCAGAAAGGCGCCGGCAAACACTCGCCCAGCAGCGACAGCTGGACCGACCGGCTGAAGAACTTCTTCACGTCCTGATATCCTGCTGTTGCCGTAGCTGTTCGGGCCAAGGGTCTGGCGCGGCCTTGCCGGGCAGCGACTCAATACCGACCGCGACGGCGCCTGCGCCTATAAATGGCCTGGGTTGCACCGCTTGTTTGTGGTGTTCTCGCTGATCGGTGGGAAGCAGGTGCACGTTTTGCGTCACCGGATGCCCCTATTTCCCGCGTTCGCGCTGCTGACCGCCCGACTGCATTCGGGAACGAAGGCACGTTGTGCCCCGGCCGTTACGCGATCTGCCATGGCGTCTTTGCCGCCACGAGGCGCCCCATGCGGTGACAACGGTCATATTCAGCGGCCATACTTTCGCCATCGTTGCGATCGATCTGCGCCATGTTCTCTTTCGACCAAACCCTGTTCCTGCTGCTCAATGCCAGCGCGACGTCGCCCGACTGGGTGCTCCGGCTCGCTAGATTTGCAAGCGGGCAACTTCCCAACCTGGTGCTTGCGGGGACTTTGGGCGCATTCATCGTCGGTGACCGACGTGTTCGGCGCGCGGTATTGCAGATCCTCGCCGCCATGATCATTGCCTGGTTGTCGGCGCGGTTGCTCCAGCATTTGCTACCGATGCCACGGCCGTTCGTGCTGGGGCTGGGCCACGCGTGGCTGAACCACGGCGCTTCGCCGGGTTTTCCCAGCACCCATGGGAGTGTGGCATTCGCATTTGCCGTCACCGTCGCGGCGGTCGCATTGCGATGGCAGATCGCCACCTGGGCACTGGCCGCCGCAGCCCTTATTGCGTGGAGCCGGATCTGCCTCGGCGTGCATTTCCCGAGCGACATCGTCTTCGGGCTCGTCGTCGGTGCAATCAGCGCCTGGGTCGCCGTGTTTCTTCCCGGACACCTGCGCGACCGGAATCAGAAGAGACTTTCCTGCGGCGAGAGCGCGGCGGGCCGAAACTGCGTCAGGTCCAGCGACCTGCGCTCGCGGTTCAAACCCAGCCGCTCACAGGTCTTCTTGAACCGCTGCCCCAGCAACTGCGCCCAGACCCCGCTGCCTTTCATGCGGGTGGAAAAATCGGCGTCGTAATCGCGCCCGCCGTGCATTTCGCGGATGCGCGCCATGACGCGCGCGGCACGCTGTGGATAGTGCAGTTCCAGCCACTGCTGAAACACCGCATTGAGTTCCCACGGCAGGCGCAACACCGAGTAAAACGCATTCGTCGCGCCTGCCTCGGCGGCCGCTTCGAGTACCTTTTCCATGTCCTCGTTGACGAACGGAATCTGTGGCGCGACGCTGACGCCAACCGGGATGCCCGCCTGGGCCAAGGCGCGGATCGTGCGCAGTCGCCGGTGCGGCGCCGCTGCCCGCGGTTCGAGTATGCGTGCCAACGCCGGATCGAGCGTCGTGATGGTCACATAAACCGCCGCAAGGTTCTTGCGCGCCATCGGCGCCAGCAGGTCGATATCGCGCTCGACGCCACTGCCTTTGGTAACGATGGCCAGCGGGTGATCGCAGCGCGCCAGCAGTTCGATCACCGAGCGTGTGATCTTCCATTGGCGCTCCGCCGGCTGGTAAGCATCGGTCGCCGAACCGATAACGATCTGACTCGGAACATAACTGCGGCTGCGCAATTCGCGCCCCAACACGTCGGCAAGCTCGGTCTTGGCGAAGATCCGGGTCTCGAAATCCAGGCCCGCAGACAGATCGAGATAGCTGTGCGTCGGTCGCGCATAACAATAGACGCAGCCATGTTCGCAGCCCCGGTAGGGATTGAGCCCGTAATCGAAATGGATGTCGGGCGATTGGTTGCGGCTGATTGCCTTGCCAACTGGGTGCGGCAGCACCGTGGTGGCTGCCGGCAGCGGCGCGTGCGCGCCGCTGGCCCATTCCAGGGTACCCCAGCCATCGTCGAAAGCCGCGCGTGCATCGCCGCAGAATCGATTGGCCACGCTGCTGGCGGCGCCGCGGCCCTTGATCGCTGCCACCGGAATGCGGACCTCAGTCATGCGCCCGCCCGGCGCCAAGCGCAGACCTGCAAGTCCTGGTTCTATTGGCGATGCACTCAATGCTGTTCATAAAACCAGTATAAACAACGCGTGCTTGTGCGTCAACGCAATGGCCACGCAATGGCCACGCAATGGCCCTGCCCTGGGACCTTTCAACGGCCGTTCGGCCCCGTCGCAACGTCGAAGCCGCCCCGTGGACCAGAACCGCTCAGAGGGCGACGTGTCCGAGCAACTTTTGGCGTGTTTGTTGGTATTCGCGCCGCAGTTGCGCGACGTAGTCGCCGGCACTTTGTATCTTGCCGATTGCGCCGATGCCCTGGCCGCAACCCCAGATGTCTTTCCATGCTTTCTTGGCATCGCCGCCGAAGTTCATCTTGCTCGGGTCACTGACCGGCAGATTGTCCGGGTCCAGGCCGGCCGCACGAATGCTGGGCGCCAGGTAATTGCCGTGTATACCGGTGAACAGATTGCTGTAGACGATGTCGTCGGAGTTGCTGTCGACGATGGCCTGTTTGTAGGCATCGAAGGCACGGGCTTCCTCGGTGGCGATGAAGGCCGATCCGATGTAGGCGAAATCCGCACCCATGGCCTGCGCGGCCAGCACCGCGCCGCCGGTCGCGATCGAACCGGACAACGCCAGTGGCCCGTCGAACCACTGCCGGATCTCCTGGATCAACGCAAACGGGCTCTTCACACCGGCGTGGCCGCCGGCGCCGGCGGCCACTGCGATCAGCCCGTCGGCGCCCTTCTCGATCGCCTTGCGGGCGAATTTGTTGTTGATGATGTCGTGCAGCACGACACCGCCATAACTGTGCGCCGCCGCGTTGATGTCCGCGCGGGCGCCCAGGCTGGTGATCGTGATCGGCACCTTGTATTTGACACACAGCGCCATGTCCTGCTCGAGCCGGTCGTTGCTTTTGTGCACGATCTGGTTGATGGCAAACGGCGCGGCCGGATTGTCCGGGTGCGCCTTGTCATGCGCGGCCAGTGATTCGGTGATCTCGGCCAACCAGTCCTCGAGCTGGGACGCCGGCCGCGCATTGAGAGCGGGCATGGACCCGACAACTCCGGCCACGCACTGCGCGATGACGAGCTTGGGGTTGCTGATGATGAAAAGTGGCGCACCGATAACCGGAAACGGCAGTTTGTCCAGGGGAGCGGGAAGTCGAGACATGGAGGATCCGGCTTAGCCGATGTAACGGATGCAGCGGATGTAGCGACGGTGGATCAGAACGCGTCGAGTTCGAGCGCAGTCACACTGTCGGCGCCCTGGACAATGCTGTCGCGCATGCCGGGCGCCTTGGTGAGCAGATGGTCGGCATAAAAACGCGCCGTCACGACCTTGGCCTTCATGAATGCCAGGTCCTGGCCGGCCGCGATCTGGGCCTGCGCCACCAGCAGCGCGCGCGCCATCTGCCATCCGGCGACCAGGTTGCCAGCCAGCATCAGATAAGGCACGCTGCCGGCAAACACGGCGTTGGGAGAGTCCTTGGACCGGTCGGCGACAAAACGGACCACGTCGATGAAAGCCAGGCGCGCCGACTTGAGCCGCGCCGCCACGGCTTTGGCGTCGGCCGAACCGTCGCCAAGCAGTTCCTTCTCGGTGCCTTCGATCTGCGCGGCGATCGCCAACGCCGTCTGGCCACCATCGCGGCCGGTCTTGCGCCCGACCAGGTCGTTGGCCTGGATGGCGGTCGTGCCTTCGTAGATCGGCAGGATGCGGGCGTCGCGGTAATACTGGGCCGCGCCGGTCTCTTCGATGAAGCCCATACCGCCGTGCACCTGCACACCCAGACTGGTGACCTCCAGACTCATCTCGGTGCTGTAGCCCTTGACCAGTGGCACCAGATACTCGTAGAAGGCCTGGTTCTGCTTGCGCACGTCGGCGTCGGCATGGTGGTGCGCCGCGTCGTAGGCGGCCGCAGCCACCGACGCCATGGCTCTGCAGCCTTCGGTATAGGCGCGCATGGTCATCAGCATGCGCTTGACGTCCGGGTGGTGGATGATCGGCGCGCTGGCCTTGATCGAGCCGTCGACCGGCCGCGACTGCACACGCTCGCGCGCGAAGTCGGCCGCCTTCTGATAGGCGCGCTGCGCGATCGCGATGCCCTGCACACCCACTGCAAAACGGGCCGCGTTCATCATGATGAACATGTACTCGAGGCCGCGGTTCTCCTGCCCCACCAAAAAGCCGGTTGCCCCCCCTTTGTCGCCGAATTGCAGCACCGCCGTGGGTGAGGCCTTGATACCCAGCTTGTGTTCGATGCTCACGCAGTGCACATCGTTGCGCGAACCCAGCGACCCATCTGCATTGACCATGAACTTGGGCACGACGAACAGGCTGATGCCCTTGACGCCCTCGGGCGCGCCAGTCACGCGGGCCAGGACGAGGTGCACGATGTTCTCGGCCATATCGTGTTCGCCGTAGGTGATGTATATCTTGGTGCCCGACACCTTGTAGCTGCCATCGCTCTGTGGCTCGGCGCGGCTGCGCACCATGGCCAGATCCGATCCGGCCTGCGGCTCGGTCAGGTTCATCGTGCCGGTCCACTTGCCGCTGACGAGTTTTCCCAGATACACCGTCTTGAGTTCATCCGAACCGGCGGTCAGCAGTGCCTCGATGGCGCCATCGGTGAGCAGCGGGCACAAGGCGAAACTCATGTTGGCGCTGTTGACCATTTCGATGCAGGCCGCGCCAATCGTCTTGGGCAGACCCTGGCCACCATAGTTTGTCGGGTGCTGCAGGCCTTGCCAGCCGGCCTCGGCAAACTGCGCGAACGCATCCTTGAAACCGGCGGTCGTGGTCACGACGCCGTCCTTCCACGACGACGGGTTGACGTCACCGTCCCAGTTCAGCGGCGCCAGCACCTCCTGGTTGAACCGCGCCGCCTCTTCGAGCACGGCCTGCGCCGTTTCCATGCCGGCATCTTCGAAACCCGGCATGCTGGCGACCTGTTCCAGGCCGGCAAGATGTTCGATGTTGAACAACAAATCCTTGACAGGGGCGATGTAACTCATGATGACCTCTCCATGCGACAACGCCGCGCCTAACTTGACCATCGGTCAAACCAGCGCGGCGCCTGGAAACAAACACACAGCCAGCGCCATGTGTTCGGGTTGATTCAGCCCGGATCAAAGGGCTGCGACAAGCTCCGGCACGACTTTGAACAGATCGGCCTCCAGACCATAATCGGCAACGCTGAAGATCGGCGCCTCCGAGTCCTTGTTGATCGCCACGATCACCTTGCTGTCCTTCATGCCGGCCAGATGCTGAATGGCGCCACTGATGCCGCAGGCGATGTACAACTGCGGTGCGACGATCTTGCCGGTCTGCCCGACCTGCCAATCGTTGGGGGCGTATCCAGCATCGACTGCGGCACGCGATGCGCCCATTGCCGCGCCGAGTTTGTCCGCCAGCGGCGTCATGACTTCGGCGAATTTCTCGGCACTGCCCAGTGCGCGGCCACCACTGACGACGATCTTGGCTGCGGTCAGTTCGGGGCGGTCGTTCCTGGCGATCTCACTGCCAACGAACACCGTCTTGGTGCTCGCCGTGACTGCCGCTACGGTTTCCACCGCCGCCGACCCGCCGGTGTCAGCCGCCGGGTCGAAGCCGGTAGTGCGCACCGTCAGCACCTTGATCGCGTCCAGGCTCTGCACGGTGGCGATCGCGTTGCCAGCGTAGATCGGACGCTCGAAGGTATCCGGGCTGTCGACCTGCGTGATATCGGAGATCTGGCCGACGTCGAGCTTGGCCGCAACCCGGGGCGCGATATTCTTGCCCGACGCCGTGGCCGGGAACAGGATGTGGCTGTAGTCTTTGGCAATGGCCAGCACCTGGGCCGCCATGTTTTCGGCCAGCCCATGCGCCAGGCCGGCGTCGTCGGCGTGCAGCACCTTGGCCACACCGGCAATTTTTGCGGCCTGCGCCGCTGCTGCGCCGGCATTGGCGCCGGCCACCAGCACATGCACGTCGCCACCACAGGCCAGGGCCGCAGTGACGGTATTGAGCGTCGACACCTTGACGCTGTTGTTGTCGTGTTCGGCAATTACCAATGAAGTCATTTCAGTTTCCCCTTACATGATCCGATCAAGGCCCGTCGCGCCTGCCACTGGCAGTTGCGTCAGTGCCTCACCCGATTCGTCGTTACACCGCGCCGGACAGCTTTGAAGCCGCGACCGGCGCCACCGCGCATCAGATTAC
>ENA-ORBV01002296-ORBV01002296.1-microbial-mat-metagenome-genome-assembly--contig:-NODE-2296-length-40681-cov-8.416954_pt1 | contig 40681 bp, 39 predicted proteins | sample MGYA00237777_ERZ505514 | MGnify/ENA primary metagenome ERZ505514 (study PRJEB26160, sample SAMN06269048) | microbial mat metagenome | isolation source: Oligotrophic lake microbial mat | place... | reverse complement strand
TTCCGGCGGGCGAGATCAGCGCAGCAATCCAGACATTGCTGTCGATGACCAGCCTTTCAGCTTTCATCCGCGAGCAGGTGGTCCAGCACGTCGTCGTTCATGCCTTGGGCAGCCGCATGTTCGCCCGCGCGCCGCATGGCCTGTCGCAGGCGTTCGCGCGCCATGCGCTGCCGGCGGGCGTAGCTCTCGGCAGAAATCATCACTACCGAAGGACGGCCATTGCGGGTGATGCTGACGGGTTGGCGCTGGGCGGCCTCCAGCACTTCGCCGAACCGGTTCTTGGCCTCCAGGGCTGTAACGCTTTTCATGACGGCTAGAATAGCTATTCTGTCCGTTACAGGCAAGGGTTGCGCGAGCCTAGGGGTGAGGAAATTCAAACCACCCTTCACGCTCAGCCAATTCGTGCACCGGGTCTTATGTTGAGGGCGAACCTACCACCCGCGGGCGTGCCCGGTGAATCCGGCTGTCCGGAGGCCCGGCCGAAAGCCCGCTGCTGGGTTCTCTGCAGCAAGTGATCCCGGCACCTGAAACGGCGGGGCTGGCTGACGCGGCACGTCGCGAGCAGCCACCTGAACCTCGACCGGGAAGATACCGCCCTCGACGGCTTCTCCCTGCACGCGGGCGCCGCCGCCGGGCGGCTGTCACTCACCACCCAAGGCCAGGTGCGCTAAACCTGAAAGACGCCCTACCGGGACGGCACCAGCCACGTGGTCTTCGAGCCGCTGGACTTCATCGCGCGCTTGGCCGCCCTGGTGCCGAGGCCGCGGGCGCACTTGACGAGATACCACGGCGTGTTCGCACCCCACAGCCGGTGGCGGGCGGAGGTCACGCCGGCGGAGCGGCACCGGACGATGAGCTGGGCCCAGCGGCTGAAGCGCGTCTTCGGGATTGAGATCGAGACCTGCGAGATGTGCGGGGGTAAGGTCCGGGTCATGGCGAGCATCGAGGACCCGGCGGTGATCGGGAGGATCCTCCGGCATCGGGCCTCGCGGGAGCTGCCGGCCGGGTCGAGGCGCCGTCGCGGGGTCCGCCTCAGGGGGAGTCGGGGTTTCCGTAACGGGGTCGGATGCCGCGGCGCGGGTCGGGTTCACGACGCCGGGGGAAGTCCAGTGCACCTAACTGGATGTCCGGAAAACTCTGGGAAACTCAAACTGCCTCTGCCCACTGCAGATTCTCTGGATATCTGGTGCGACATGACGAAGCTCGCCAAGAGGTTCTGGGAAAGCGTTGGGAGTCACGAATTGATCTCACGGGAGTTTGCGGCAATCGCGAACCGTAATGCCGAGATCGTGGGGCAGGCGTCACGAGTGACGTAGTGGTAGTGCCAATGCGGTGTCGGCGGCTACCGGGATAGAGTGGGTGGTCACCAAGAAAATATTACGCTCGCGGGAACCGAACTCCGGGGTACTTCCATTAATTGTCGGGACGACTACCCAGAAGACAAGGAACCCCCCAGGCGCGGTTGCCCTCGGCGCTAGTCGTTCGGGGTCGGCGTCTGGGGTGCGCTGGTGAACCAGGGCTCGACGCTGCCGTTGATCCTGAACGTCATTGGCTGCCCACGCCGATCGCGCGCCTTGCCCATGGCGACGCGAATCCAGCCTTCACTGATGCAGTATTCCTCCACGTCGGTCCGTTCCGTGCCATTGAAGCGGATACGGATACCACGCTCCAGGACTCCTGCATCGTAATGCGGGCTGCGCGGATTGGTACTCAGCCGGTCTGGTAGGGAATCGTCCATGGCCTCGTCTGCGTCAGCTGGGCAGTCGGTTGCGACAGTCACCCCGCCGAAGCGGGGCTCCTGGTGCTCGGTTTGAGTCCGAATGGGGCGACCGCCTAGATGGCCTTCTTCGTCCGCCGGGTGACCTTGGTCGCCTGCTTCCGGACCTTTTTCCCAGTGCGCTTCGTGGCCCGGGTTGCCTTCCTGGTGGCGGACTTAGCCTGCTTCTCAACAGTCTTGGCCTTTTTCCGGACAGTCTTCTTCACGGTCTTCTCAAGGGCCACGCCCTGCCGGGTGGCCGTGCGCTTGCCGGCGGCGGCGCGCTTCGTGGCAGTGGACTTGAGGTCGCCGTAAGCGAACTGGAGGGTGCCGGCCGCCTGCTGCAGCTTGCCCCTGGCCACCAGGCTGGGCTTGCCCAGCACCTTGCCGGCAAGCGCCTTCGCCGTGCCCTTGGCCTTGGTTACCCGGCCCTTGACCTGATACTTGTTCATCGCGACTCCTGTCAGTTCTGTTTTGTCTCGTCGCAGGTGGCGCGTCGTCGCGACCCTGTGCGATGAGTATAGAGCAAACGCCGCACACAACACCGCCATACAACTGACCGAAGGGCTCGCGGCATGTCCCACTCAAACTGGTGACAGCGGCGCGGGTGGCGGCCTGGCGCTGGCGGATCGTGATCGACGTGGACCGCTAGGCGCCGGCGGGGGCGGTCGCCTCACGACGTGCCACTGCAATCATCAACTCCCAGTTCAGCCCGCACTCCGCCCCGCGCGTCGTAATGCCGAGGCGTGTCTCGATGGCAGCGGCGACGGTCTCAGCATCGACACCGCGTATATCGAACAGGAGACGACAGAACGCCCCCATGCTGAGGCGGTCGCGGAACCACCAGCAGTAGGCCGTCCGTTCGGCACGCTGCACGGAAAAGCCGCAGGCCGCGAGCTCATCCAGAGTGCGCTGTGTCACATAGATGCCGTTGTGTCCGGTACTGTTGTAGCTACCGACGAACTCGTCGAGAAACCGTGCCACCGGCGACCCTTCCCAGGCGTCAGCCAGCACGAAGCGACCGCCCGGCTTCAGCACGCGGCGCACGTCGCGAAACAGTGGTCGCTTGTCAACCAGATGGTGGATCCCCGCGACACTCAGGGCGGCATCGGCAAAACCTGCGGCCCAGGGCAGCGGCAACAAGCCACTGTCAGCGGCGGTCGCGCTGTCCTGGAAGCTGGCGGAGGGCTCGTGGCCGTTCCAGCGGGCGCCCGCAGGCAGGTAGCGCTGCATATACCCGCCGCCAGCCGGCACGTCGATGACGACGTCCCCCGTGGTGACGCCTGCCAGCCCAACCGGAATCATGAATTCCTCGCGGCGTGCGTCCGGCCAGTCGCGCATGGCACGGTGGTAGGCACCACCCCGCGCGCGGAAGATCTCCTCGTAGTTCATCGGCGCTGCGCCAGGGCGACCACGGCGGCGACCGGTACGCCGGACGCGGGCAGGCACTGCACCTCATTGGCATGGGCGGCGATCAAAGCCTCCAGCGGCGGGGCGAGTGGCGCCGCACCGAGTAACGCCAGGTGGCAGCGGTCAAGCGGCAAACCGTGCTGTTCGATCTCGGCGGCGGTAGCGCCGATTACCAACGCGTCGCAGGCGGCGTCGAGCAGCAGGGCAGTCACTCGCGCCGGCAGTGCCGCCGCACCGGGCATGCGCGGTTGACCGGCGAGCGTCGTGTGCTCGCCGTCCGTGCAACCGACGCGCAGGCCCTCGCGCTCCAGCAGTTGCGCCACCACTGCGAGCTCGCCCGCGCCGGCACCGATCAGCACAACGGACGGCACACGGCCGTCGCCGTCAGCGGGAAAACGCCGTTCGAGGATCAGCTTCGCGCGCGCGTCCGAGGAGAAGCCGGGCGTTGAGTTGACCTCGAGTACGGCGCAGTCGACCTCGCGCCAGGAGCGGGTGATGTCCGGTGTCATGAAGTCGATGCCGATGGCGTCGAGATGGATGCTGCGGGCGATTGCCTCAGCCATGTCCCGCACCTCCGGGTGAACGCTGGCGGTGCAGTCCGCCAGTGTGCCGCCACGGGAAATGTTGGCAATTCGCAGCAGTAACACCGTGGTGCCAAGCGGCAGTCGATCGTCGGGTTTGACGCCCTGCGCGGCCAGCACACCGCGCACCTCATCGTCGAGGGTGAGTTTGGTGGCGGCGATAGCGGCTGCCGGCAAAGCCGCGCGCCTGCTGTTCTCGATCTCGAGCAACTGCTGGATGCTGTGCTCTCCGTCGCCCGTAAGTTGCGGCGGCGCGCGCCGCACGGCCCAGGCGAACTGGCCACCGATGACCACCAGCCGGTGGTCATCGCCCGCCACGTGCCGTTCAACCAGCACTTCACCCATGGCGAGTTTCTGCGCGCCGGCGAAGGCGGCCAGCAGCGTGGCGTCATCGGTGATGTGCACTGTGACGCCGGCGCCCTTGCCGCCCGCCGCGGGCTTTACCACCACAGGGAAGCCAATCTCCCGGGCAATGCGCCGCGCCTCCTCCGCACTCGGCGCAGTGCCATGGCGCACACCGGGAAAGCCGAGTCGCGTCACCAGCTGGTTCGCCAGCACCTTATTGCGCGCCAGCCGCGAACCTGTGAAGGCATCAAAGTGACTGGCAGCCTCAAACAGGTGCACGCCGGAGGACCCCTGGCCATACAGCCAGACCCGCGAGCCGGGCGATACGGGTGTAACGGGAATACCGCGGCGACGCGCCGCCGCGATCAGTGCCCGCGCCAGCGGATCCGGCTGCCGTGCGTGCAGCTGATCCGCCACCAGTTGCAACCGGCCCGCCAGCTGGCCAGCCTTGCGGCGCTGGCCGACCGGTTCGGTGAAGCAGAAGGCAGCCAGATCGACTGCAACGTGCAGGGCGAGCGAGGTTGCCGCTGGATCGAGGTACGCCGCAATGATGCGGCAGCTGCCATGACCCTGCCGCTCGACGGTAATCGGCAAGCCGTTGTCGCCGTGCAATTCGTGCAGGCAACGGGCGAGTGCGCCGAGCAGTGTCTCGAAGCCGGCGTCCGGCAGTGGCAGCCGCACCCGGCGCAACAACTCTGGCGGCAGCAGCTGGCGAAGCGCCCGCGCATGCGCCTCCTGCGGTGGCATGCCAGCTGGCCGGTCGGCCTCCACCGCGACGGCGGCATACGGGACCAACAGGTTGGGCCCGTCAAAGACCGTGAGATCGGCCCGCATTATTCAGGCCGTACCGTCGACCGAGGTCGTCACTGGCACGAACGGCGCCACTGCCACGTACTGGTAGCGGATGGCGAGGGCGACACCAGCGCTGCGATCCTGGCGACAACGGCGAGTGCAATGTTCGCCAGTCGGCTCACGTCCGAGGCTGGTCAGGTCCGGCGTGCCGCGGGCCATGCCTGGAATGCTGAACAGGTACCCGACCTGGTTTGCGTTCTGCTCCACGGGCTTGCCATCAATCGTTGCTGGCGTATAGCGCTGACTAGCCACTGGCCTTCTCCATCTCGATCCTCGCCATCGTGGACTTGAGGGGTTTCTGGACATTCACGGGCGCCTGCCGTCAGCACGGCACGCCATGGCAAGGCCCCACAGGCGCGTAGCGGGAACCTGCATGAGGACGCTCCCGCACGGCCAGACAGAACCGGAATGATCGCCCAGAAGATGGGCAATTGGAACGTGTCCGGCTGTGCAGGTGTTCGGGATCGGGACGATTGGCAGGCTCGTTGGTCGGCACGGCGGGAAGCAGGCCAGCCTGACGGCCGTGACGGCCGTGACGGCCGAGATCCTGGGCTGACAGACTCAGCCCATGGGGTGGCGTTTGAAACGCCTATGCGCTCGGACCCTGTAGTAGACCGCGCTTCGACTTCAGGTGGTCGCAGATCAGTCGCGGACGAGGCCGCCTAACCGGCGTGTCGCCGCTGTCTTCTGCCGCCTTACCGCGGCAGGCTTGGCGTGGGCGCTGTTGGCCGGTTTGCCGGCATGGGCGGGCCCGCCGGATGTCACTAACGATCCAGGGACAAACGAAGAACTCCACTACGAGATCTATTCGTTCGCGACGGGAACCCGTACTCGCGACGGCGCGGATGGCGCCGTACGTGGCGCTCGAGACTTTCCGCTGTGGACGGGGTACGCGTCAATGCACTGCGCCCCGGGCAGCACGCTGGGGGAAAAGCACGATGCAGACCAGGATGAAAACGACCAAGGCGGCCGATGCCGAGTAGCGGCTCAGCTCGAGGCCACCTTTGGCAACGGGCTTGTCGAGGAAGTCCCCGACCACCGCACCCAGCGGCCGCGTAAGGATAAAGGCGGTCCAGAAAAGCGCCGTTCTCGAGAGGTTTGTCAGGTAAAAGGCTGCCACGACGGTAGCCAACAACAGGCTGAAGATCACAGCTGCGCCCACGTAGCCGAAGCCTGCGGTGTCTGCTGTCCAGTCGCCCAGGGCGGTGCCCAATGTCTGGGAAAACATGATCGTGACCCAGTAGAAGGTTTCTGCCTGTGGTGCGCTCACTGTATTGATGGAGATCGAGCCAAGCGACCAATACCAGGCCGCAAGCGAGCCAGCCAGTAGCACCAGTAACAGTGACGTGCCGCCTGCATAGCCGATCCCGAGTGAACGGTCTGCAAAGTCCGCCAGGGTCGTGCCAACGGTCGTTGTCGCGACAATCGTTGTCCAATAGAGAAATGGACGAAACCGGGTGACCTTTATCTGGATGGCAACCACCGTGAGGAAGATAACGGCGAAGATGGCGGTGCTGAGCAAATAGCCCAGGCCCATCGACATGGATACGGCGTCACCCCCGGTTTCACCCAGCGTCGTGGCGGCAATTTTAATGATCCAGAAGAGGAGCGTGACCTCGGGAACCTTGCTCTCCAGCAGCTCAGAATCCGACATTAAAGCCGCCCCGATAGCTGGTTGAGTGTTCTTCCGTCCAGCCGGCGGCGAGAAACGCATCTTCTGAACGTCATCGGAAGACCTGCCTTTCAGGAACAATCGTCGCGCGCTTGAATTAACCGCGAGAAAACCCTGGTTAGACAGTCCGCGGCTGCCAATCAATCGCGGGTTGGGGAATATATTCTGCGCCTCAGGGCTTGCCTGGCGACATAGAATCTATCCGCGGACCTGGAGCCACAACGCACCGGGCAGCCCGAGCAAGACGAGGTCCTCGACCAGCGTGTAGGGCGTCAGGGGGCGGGCGAAGTACACGCCGAAGCACCCGCAGTTATCGATCGCGATCCCGCCCAGCGAGCGGGTATTGACCATGACGCAATCTTTGCCCGGGATCCGCGGGCCAATCAAGTCTCCGGCCCACTGCACCCGAGCCGGCAATGCGGGCTACACTTCAGGCTTGCCATGAAACCCAGAGTCCTGCTGCTACTGACGCTGCTGCTGCCGCTCACCGCGCTGACGGCGGACTTTGACCACGCCCACCGGGCCTTCTCGGCGCTTCTGCAGAAGCACGTGGTCTCGCAGGATGGCGGGCATGCCACCCGGGTGGACTACGCCTCCCTGCAACGCGATCGCGCCCCGCTCGCGGGCTACCTGCGGTCGCTGTCGGCGGTTACGCAGGCGGAGTTCGACGGCTGGTCGAAGGAACGCCAGATGGCGTTCCTGATCAACGCCTACAACGGCTTCACCCTTGAACTGGTCCTGCAGAACTACCCGGTGAAGTCCATCAAGGACATCGGCGGGCCGTTCAGTAACCCGTGGAAGCGCGCCTTCTTCCGGCTGCTCGGCCGGGAGTTCTCCCTCGATGGCATCGAGCACGACACGCTGCGCAAGCCCGGCGCCTACGCTGAGGTGCGCGTGCACTACGCATTGAACTGCGCGTCCATCGGTTGCCCGGCGCTCCGCGAGGAGGCCTACACGGCCGACAAGCTCGCGACGCAACTCGAGGAACAGGCCGTCCGGTTCCTGTCCGACCGGTCCCGGAACCGCTACGCCGACGGCCGGCTGGAGGTCGCGGCGATTTTCAAGTGGTTCGCGGACGACTGGACCAGCGGCTACCGCGGCTTCGACGGCAGAACGGCGCCGATCAACTCCCGCGAGGCCTATTTCGCCCGCTACGCACCGCTCCTGGCCCGCGATCCTGTCGGGCGCGAGCAGGTCGCCGCCGGGCGCGCAGAGCTCACGTTCCTGGACTACGACTGGGCACTTAACGCCGTGAGCCGCTGAAGCGGTGCTCATCCAGCCGGTGCCCGGCGCTCGAGCCACGCCGCCACGAAGAGACCCAGCGCCAGCACCGCGAGTCCCGCAACAGCTCCCACGCGCACGTAGGCCACGCTCGACCAGAGCACGAAGAGGCTGCTCGCCGTGAAGACCAGCGGCAGAACCGGGTACAGCGGCGCCCGGAAGGGTCGCGGTGCGTCCGCCTGGCGCCGGCGGAGGATGATCAGCGCCACGCCGCTCAACGACATGAACAGCCAGTACACCGGGGCGGTGTAGTCCACCAGGGTCGCGAAGCCCTGCCGCGTGGCCGTGCCGAGGCCGATCAGGAAGAGGGCAACGATGCTCTGCGCGATGATCGCTGCCGCCGGGATTCCCCGTGAGTCGTTCCAGTCGCCGAGCTTGCCGAGCGACGGCCAGTCCCGGGCGGCGGCAAAGGTGGTGCGGGCGCCGACGATGATGGTGGCGTTGATCGAGGTCACCACCGCGGCGAAGACCACCGCGATCACCGGCAGGTCGGCGCCCTCCGCGAAGGCGATCTCCATCAGCCGGGAGGCGGGCGCGGCCGCAGACCCCAGCCCGGACAGGCCGAGCCCGCGCCACAGCGCCCAGTTGATCACCAGGTAAAGCAGCGTCACGACGCCGAGGCCCAGCATCAGAGCCCGCAGCATCCCGTGCTTCGGGTCGCGCATCTCCGAAGACAGCGTCGCGATCTCCGTCCAGCCGCCATAGGCCAGCATGACGAAAACCATGGCCAGGCCGAAGGCCGCCGGGCTGCCGGCAATCACCGGGGCCGGGTCCAGTGGCGGCATGCCGCGGGCCACGAACAGCAGCCCGACCAGCCCGATCAGCAGCATGCCGGCCACCAGCGCCAGCGTCATCCCGACCTGCGTGTCGATGGCCGTCGCCCGGCTGCGCAGGTTCAGCGCGGTGTAGATGATCAGTGTGATGGTGGCGTAGAGGGAAGGGCCGAAGGGTCCCAGGGGAAAGGCGGCCTGCAGGTAGTCGCCCAGCACGAAGGAGAGCAGCGCCAGCGAGCCGGTGTTGATCACCGCGAAACGGGCCCAGGCGAACAGGAAGCCCACCCGCCGCCCGTAGGCCAGGGTCAGGAAGCGATAGTCGCCACCCTGGCTCGGGAATGCGGCGGCCAGCTCCGCGTAACAGGTGGCGCCCAGCAGAGCGAGCAGGCCGCCCAGCAGCCAGGCCGCGAAGAGGGCGCCATCCGAGCCGACGTTCGCGGCCACGAGGGCCGGGGATTTGAAGAGCCCGGCGCCGACCACCATGCCGACGGCCACCGATGCCGCGGCGCGGGCTGTCAGCAGGCCGGCCGCCGGATGGCCTTGCCCCGCAGAAATACGCTTGAGCTTCACAGCGTCTGATACTACTGTCTCAGTCAGAAGAACGCCCGTCGGGCGCCGACACGCTGAAACTGTTACTGGAGATCCCCTGTGCACAGTCGCCGCTTCGTTCCCGTCGCTGCAATCGTCATTGCCCTGCTTGGGCCTGGCTACGCCGCCGCCCAGACTCAGACTCAGACCCAGGCCCAGAAACAGACCCAGGCCGCACTGACGACCCAGGATCTCGAGAACATCATGGTGATCGGTTCCCGGGTGGGCGAGCGCACGGCGCTGGACACGCCCGTGCCGGTCGACGTGCTGGGCAGCGCCGAGCTGCGCGCCACGGGCGCTGTCGGAGGCGAACTGGGCCAAGCCCTGTCGGTGCTGGCGCCGTCCTTCAACTTTCCCCGCCAGTCGAATTCCGGCAGCTCCGACCTGGTCCGCGCCGGGCAGCTGCGGGGCATGAGCCCGGACCAGATGCTGGTGTTGGTGAATGGCGTGCGGCGCCACACGTCTGCCATCGTCAACACCGAGACGAAGATCGGCCGCGGCACGTCCGCGGTGGACTTCAACAACATCCCGCTGAACGCGATCAGCCGCATTGAGGTGCTGCGGGACGGTGCCGGCGCACTGTACGGCTCCGACGCGATCGCCGGCGTGATCAACCTGGTGCTGGACGACTCGCCCGGTTTCGAAAGCAATGTCTCCTGGGCGGCCAACGTCACGGACCTGGCCCCAGTGAACGACAACATCACGGATGGCGAAACGCTGACGCTGGATGCCAAGTACGGCTGGCAGCTGGCGGACGGCGGATTCCTGAAGGGCGGCGTCGCGTATCGCACCCGCAATGCCACCAACCGGGCCGGCTTCGACCAGGTGCCGTTCTTCGAGGAGCAGACGCCTGACAACCTGGCCCTGGCCGGCCAGCGCAACTATGCCGAGGGCGATCCCAACGTGGACGAGCTGAACCTGTGGTTCAACGGCGTGGTGCCCCTCGGTGACGGCAAGGGCGGCGTCGAGCTCTACACCTTTGGTACCTACGGCAACCGGGACAGCGACGGGGGCGCCGCGTTCTTCCGCTACCCGGACAGCAGCAGCACCGTGAAGTCCGTCTATCCCCAGGGCTTCCGGCCGGAGACCTATGGCGAGGACGAGGACTATGCTGCCACCGTCGGCCTGCGGGGCGCAGCTGCCGGCTGGGATCTGGACACCGCCGTCAGCTACGGCCGCAACCAGTTCGTGTTTGGCGTGGACAACTCCATCAACGCGTCCCTCGGGCCTGCCAGCCCCACGTCCTTCGAGTCCGGCACCTACGAGAACGAGCAGGCCATCCTGGGCATCAATGGCAGCCGGGACTTTGCGGTGGAATGGCTCGCGGCGCCGCTGCAAGTGGCCCTGGGCGCCGAGTACCGCACCGAGGACTATGCCACCCGGCGGGGCGACCTCGCGGCCTACCAGGCAGGCAACTTCGGGGACCCGGGTTGTGCCACGGCCGATCAGCCGCCGGGCACACTGGCCTTCCTCTGCGGCATCGGCGCCCAGGCCGCGCCCGGGCTCACACCGGAGGACGAGGCGTCCATCGACCGGAACGTCGTCAGTGTGTACGCGAACGCCGGTACGGATTTCACCGACCGGCTCTTCGTCGAGGTTGCCGCCCGCTACGAGGACTACGACGACTTCGGTTCTGCGGTCACTGCCAAGCTGGCAGGCCGCTACGAAGTGACCGAGTCGGTGGCGCTGCGCGGCGCCGTGTCCAACAGCTTCAGGGCTCCCAACATCGCCCAGCTGGGCTTCTCCGACACGACCCTCAACTTTGGCGACGATCGGGAGCTGATCCGCACCCGCACCCTGCGCGTGGACGACCCGATTGCCCGATCCCTGGGTGCCCAGGATCTTGATGAGGAGACGTCGTTCAACCTGAGCGCCGGCGTGGTGGGGCAGTTCGAAAGCCTGAACTGGAGCCTGGATATCTTCCAGATCGACGTGGACGACCGGATCACGCTGTCCGAGCGCCTGTTCAGCGACGACCTCACGGCCTTCATCCAGGCCCAGCCCGGCGGCGAGGATATCCAGTCCGTGCGCTTCTTCACCAATGCCGTGGACACCCGGACCCGGGGCTTCGACGCGGTGGTCAGCTACGCCCAGCCCTGGCTGGGTGGCGACTTCCGGTCGTCGGTCGCCTTCAATTACTCCAGGACCGACGTGCAGACGGTGCGCGGGACCACGCCCGAGCTGTCCGCCGTGGACCCGACGCTGACGCTGGTGGGAGTGGAGGAACTGAACACCCTGGAGAACGCGACGCCCCACAGCAAGTTCATCCTCAGCGGCAACTGGTCCGGTGAGCGCTGGGACCTGCTGGGTCGCGTGTCCCGGTACGAGACTGCGGTTCGCGTGTTCAACTTCGGCGGCGGTTTCGAGCCGCAGCAGGAGTACGGCGCAGAGATCCAGGTGGACGTGGAGGCGGGCTACCGGTTCACCGAGAAGGTCGCGCTCTACGTGGGTGCCGCGAACCTGTTCGACGAGTACCCGGACCGGTCCAGTCCCGACATCAACTACTTCGGTAACCTGCCCTACGACATCCTGTCGCCCATCGGCGTGAATGGCCGCTTCGTGTATGCCCGGGCGAGCCTGAAGTTGTGAGGCGCGTGGCCGGACTCCTGCGGCACTAAATCGTGCAGCCCCTGCGCACTCCGGAGGAACGCTTTGGGAACCTGCCCGGGTTCAACTTTGCACCCCGCTACGTCAGCGTGCCGGACGACCGCTTCGGCAGTCTGCGACTGCACTACCTGGATGAGGGGCCGGCCTCCGCCCCGGTGATCCTGCTGCTCCACGGGCAGGGGTGCTGGTGCTATCTCTATCGCCGGATGATCCCGCTGCTGGTGGCTGCCGGCTTTCGGGTGATCGCGCCGGACTACATCGGCTTCGGCCGCTCGGACAAGCTGCCGTCCACGGAGGACTACACCTTCCAGCGCCACCTCGACTGGCTGACAGCCTGCCTGGATCAGCTCGGACTCCGGGACGTTACCGCCTACCTCTTCGACTGGGGCGGCTTCTTCGGCCTGCGCCTGGCCGCCGAGCGCCCCGAGTTTTTCGCCCGGATCGCGCTCAGTAACACCATGCTCCCCACCGGGCGGGGCGGCGGCGCCGGCTGGTTCATCAAATGGCGCGAGGAGCAGTTCGCCCTGCCGAAGTTTCCCCAGGGCGAGATGGTCAACGACGGCGTCGTGAAGAAGCTGGCACCGGAAATCATCGCCGCCTTCGACGCGCCGTACCCGGACGAGAGCTACAAGACCGGGCCCCGGCGTTTCCCGATGATCCTGCCGATCCTGCCGGACGATCCGGCGGCCATCGCCAACTTCCGGGCCTGGGAAGTCCTCGCCAACTGGCAGAAGCCCGTGCTGACGCTCTACAGCGCCGCTTTTGCCGGCAGCGCCATGGGCCCGGAGCGCCTGCTGGCCCATCTGCCGGGCGCCCGCGGGCAGGACCACGCGCTGCTGCCGGACTGCAGCTTTTACCTCGTCGAGGACCAGACCGCGGAACTGGCGCGTCGAATCGCCGCCTTCGCAGCGTAGCGTTTACCGCTCATGTCGAGCCCCGATCCTGGCCGCCTCTCGCGCCCCCTGACGTCCGACCTCCGCGGTTGGCGGCGCTGGCTGCCAGGCCTGCAGACCGCGCGACACTATGAACTTGCCTGGCTCCCCCGGGACATCCTGGCCGGCCTGGTACTGACCACCATGCTCGTCCCGGTCGGCATCGCCTACGCCGTGGCGTCCGGGGTCCCGGGCATCTACGGCCTGTACGCCACGATCATCCCGCTGGTGGCCTATGCGCTCTTCGGCCCCAGCCGCATCCTCGTGCTGGGCCCCGACTCGTCCCTGGCCGCACTCATCCTAGCCGTCGTGCTGCCCCTCTCGGCCGGCGACCCCGCGCGCGCCATCGCCCTCGCCGGCGTGATGGCGGTGGTCTCGGGGGTGGCTTGCATCCTCGCGGGCGTCCTGCGCCTGGGCTTCATCACCGAGCTGCTGTCGAAGCCGATCCGCTACGGCTACATGAACGGGATTGCCTTCGTCGTGATCGTCAACCAGTTGCCCAAGCTCTTCGGGGTGTCGATCGACAGCGCCGGACCCGTCCGCGACCTGGTGCAGCTGGGTACGTCGGTCCTGGACGGCGCTACCAGCTGGACCGCGTTAGGCATCGGGGCGGCGACGCTCGCAGTGATCCTGCTGCTCAGGCCCTGGCGGCAGATTCCAGGCATGCTGGTTGCCGTCGTTGCGGCGACCGTCGCGGTCGGCCTCTTTGACCTCGGCGGCGGCGCTGGAGTGGAGGTGCTCGGTGCGCTGCCCCAGGGGCTGCCTGCCTTCCAGGTGCCCTGGATCAGCCTCGGGGACCTCGGCACGGTGGTCATCGGCGGCTGTACCGTGGCACTCGTTGCGTTTGCCGACACGAGCGTCCTGTCGCGGGCTTATGCCGCCAGGAGCCGCAGCTACGTGGATCCGAACCAGGAGATGGTGGCTTTGGGGGTCGCAAACCTCGCCGCGGGCCTTTTCCAGGGCTTTCCGGTCAGCAGCAGTTCCTCACGGACGCCGGTCGCCGAGGCGGCGGGCGCCCGGACGCAGCTCACCGGCGTCGTCGGCGCCGCGGCCGTTGCCCTGATGCTGCTGCTGGCGCCAGACCTGCTCGCCAACCTGCCAACCAGCGCGCTGGCAGCTGTGGTGATTGCGTCCGCCATCGGTCTCTTCGAGTTCGCGGACCTGCGGCGCATCTTCCGGATCCAGCGCTGGGAGTTCTGGTTGTCGATGGGCTGCTTCGCCGGTGTGGCAGTGCTCGGCGCGATTCCCGGCATCGGCCTCGCGATAGTCGTGGCGGTCATCGAGTTCCTCTGGGACGGCTGGCGGCCGCACTTCGCAGTGCTCGGCCGGGTGAACGGGATCCGTGGCTTCCACGACATCAAGCGGTATCCCGACGCGCGACTCGTGCCGGGACTGGTACTGTTTCGCTGGGATGCCCCCCTGTTCTTCGCCAATGCCGAGCTGTTCCGGGAACGGGTGCTGCGGGCCGTCGCAGCCTCGCCGACCCCCGTCCGCAGGCTGATTGTGGCCGCCGAGCCGGTGACGAGCGTCGACGTGACGTCGGCGGATATGTTCGCCGAGCTGGGGCAGACGTTGCGTGAAGCGGGCATCGAGCTGCACCTTGCCGAGGTGAAGGACCCCGTCAAGGACAAGCTGAAGCGGTTCGGGCTTTTCGAGAGCTTGGGCCCGGCCGTGTTCCACCCGACGGTGGGTGCCGCCGTGGACGATTACCTGGCGAATCACGCCGTGGACTGGCAGCCCTGAGGGCCGCTGGCCACCTCGAGCGCCATACACGACACGCACTACTCGCGGTGTAGTGACGTTACAAGCGTTTCCGCAGCGATCTGTAGGTTTTCGCGAGCTGCTTCATGATTGGCCCGAACGTATCGGGAAAACGGCGGAACGGGCGGGCGACGAGCTGCATTCGTTTCTCGCGGTACGGAATGCGGTGCCAGCCCAGCTTGCCGTAGCCACGGATGAAAACCGTGCCATCCATTCCATTGAAGATGTAAGTGACCATCGAATCGTCCGGCCGGATCGCGTCAGGCGAATTGTCTTCGATCCCGAACGCCGCAAAGTACTCACTGCGAACGAACAGCCCGTTGTGGTGCGTGGCGGCGACGAGCTCGTAGCCCTTCTCACGGGCGAGCCGTGTCAGGGCGAGCAGACTGGAGCCCTGATTCACGTTCATATCGGCAGGCTGCACGAAGTCGACCGCGGAAGGAATGGTCTGGTTGTACTCGATGACGACAAGCCGCGGGCGATACCGTTCGGTCGCCTTCCACACGTGGTAATCATTGCCGTCGATGTCGATCGAGAGTACGTCGAACTCCTGCGGTATTGGCGCCTTCGCCAGGATCGTGTCCAGGCCGTCGACGGCAGAAAAGCCGACGAATGCATGGATCGGTAGCACGTTTGGATTACCTTCGAACCTGCTCGCGAGTTCCCGGAAACGCCGCTCCGATCCCTCGATCAGAACCGCCGAGAAGCCACGACGGGAAATCAAGTCGTAGGTATTGCTGAGATGACTGCCATCCCACGCACCAAATTCGACACACCACCCGATCGGCTGACCAATCACGTCGAGGATCTTGGCGATGATGCCGTCTTCGCCGGTCTGTGACGTCACATTGGCCGCGTGCTCGAGCATCCACTTGTTGCTTTTTGTCAATGCTGGAGCTCCGATTCGCGAGAGTGGGAGTATAGGTTGTAAAAACCCCCGATCCGGTGAGTTTGCCAGCCCGCCGCCCTACCCGCCACGGTCCTCGGGCGCGCCGACCTCAGCACTGCCGAGACCCCGCGCCCGGCTGTGCAGGCCGATGCCTGGCGTCACAGAGCCCCTGCCGCCGGCGCCCGGGCTTCTGGCAGCTCACGCGCCAGCGCGCTATCGTCAGCTCCTCCACCAGGAGCGAGACAGTCAGCACCCCGCCCCGCCGGTGATCGGGAGGATCCCCGGGCACCGGGCGTCGCGGCACCTGCCGGCCGGAATCGCTGGGCAGCTCCCCGTCCCGCAGCAGCGCCGACCGGCGCGACCTGTCGGAATCGCGCCGGTCGCCGTTCCTACGGGGGAGGCTGGACCAGCACGAGGCGCGTCCCTTCCGGCGCGACCAGCAGGTTGTCCCGGCCAGCCGGACGCCGCGAGATGCCACGGGTGTCGAGCAAAGCCCGCCAGTCACCGCTGGGTTCGAAGCGCAGCGTGACACCAGCCGTGCGTGCTTCAGGCCGGAGCGCTAGCGACAGTCCCGGTGCGGCGAGCAGCACCGACTCCTCGTCCTCGCTTTCCGTGCCAAGAAAGCCGGCCAGCTCGAAGAAGTTACGCGTCTCGTCCATCACGGCGGAGCCCAGCGTCATTTCCGTACAGCGGCCGATCAGGGGCGCACCCTGCTCATCGTCAGTCATGGAAAACGTTGGTGCTTCCACGAGGATCACCAGCAGGCCGTCCGGCGTGCGCAGACCCACCTCGTTGAACTGGTCGTCGTCGAGCCGCTGGAAGACGAGTTCCGTGCCGGCGTCCACCAGCGCCCGGGCATGCCGCGCGAGGTCGGGCCGCACGAAGGTCAGGGCAGGCTCGTCAATGCCCAACGCGTGCAGGCCGATGACGATCTGGCCGTCGGTCACAGCCGCGTAACTCCGGGGGCGAATGTCATTCACGCGCACTTCGCTGAAGCCGAGGCGCAGGTAGTAGTCGAGGGATGAGCCCAGGTCCTGGGCGGGGACGCTGAACTCGAGGAATTGGCCGAGGGTGGACATCGGTTGATCATCGCCCGCCACGGTGGGGGCCGCAACGGCGTAGTCGGGGCCTCACACCCGCGCCCGGTGTTTTCCAGTGTACATACGCCGGGTCTGGCTGGCGCGCAGGATGATCAGCCATGCAACCGACCGTCGACCGTGATGCATGGCCATGAGTTACCCCGTCAGGCGTCCTGGGATCGCCTCAACCCGAAGAAGCCGCGCAACACCGGCTCCTACAGCGCGCAGGGTGAGGCCGACGGCATCATCCGCCCGGCGGAGGCGGTTGGCACCTATCGTTCCCAGCTCGTGAATTCCTTCAGCGGCAAGATCCTGCGGATGGATGCGGACAGTGGCGATGGCCGGGAGCCACAATCCGGCGAACGGGGAGCCGGGCATTCTGTACGTCGGTGGCGTTGGCTGGTACCTCCGGGAGGAACTGAACATCGTCCGCGCCGGCGGCGAGAACTTCGGCTGGCCCCTGTTCGAAGGCCTGGAACCCAATACGGCCTACACGGATGAGGGAGTCGTCGCCTGGCCAATCGGCAGCACCGCACCTGACGGCTCGGTTGTCCTCGGCCGGGCTCTGGTACCAGGGCACGGACTTTCCGCCGCTGTACGAGAACACTTATTTTCACGCGGATTACGGCGGTCAGTGGATCAAGAGCTTCGTCTTCGACGCAAACAATGAACTGCACGAGGTGCGCCCGTTCGGGGACGCGCTCGGTGGCGTCGTGTCGCTAGTCACCCATCCGCAGACGGGGGGCTTTACTACATCGCGTGGACAGCCTTCGTGAGAAAGATCGCCTATGCGCCGACGACGGACGTGCCGCCGAATGCCGTTATGACCGTTGACCGGCAGTACGGTACGAGCCCGCTCCTGATCAATTTCAGTGCGGCACTGACGACCGATGCGAATGGCGGACCGCTGACGTACTCCTGGGATTTCGGCGACGGCACGCCGACCGGCTCGGGCGTGACCACGGCACACACGTATCCGGCGACCGGGATCGGCACATTCACCGCCACGCTGACTGCGCGCGATTCCGGGAACCTGGGGTCGAGTGCGACAGTGCTGGTTGCGGTTAATAACACGCCGCCGACGGCGGCGATCGTGAGCCCTGCGAACTACAGCCTGTACAGCATCCTGGCGCCGACGGCAACGGGATCGTGGACTCCAACGACGGCGCGCCGCTGAAGGCGAATTTCGGCCAGCCACCGGGCCCGTCGGGCCTGGTGACGCCGTAGTCCATCACCCTGAACCTGCCGGCCTTGCGTTGCCAACTGCGAGAACGCGAGGAGGGCCATCAGCCAGTAGGGACTTGTACCTAGAGCTATCGATTCCACCTTCGCGCCGGGGTACCGTTCCCTGAACCCAACGAGATGTGTCATGCAACTGCGAATCGCTGCCGTGCTGTGTACATTACTGCTTTCGCCCCTGGTCGCGCTGGCTGCCGATCCGGGTCCGGCGGCGCCTGGGCCTGCTGAAGTCGTGCAGGCTTTCAACCGTGCCATCACCGGGCGCGACTTGGCGGCTGCCGCCTCGCACATGGCCAAGGGTTCAGTGCAATACACATTGCGCTCCGCTCACGCCGGCGTTGGGACCGGTGCCGGCATCACCAGCGATCTCGCGACGCACTGGAACACGATTGGTCCGGTGGTGCTCAGCGCGACGTCGGCCTACAAACGGGTCCCCGAGATCTCGAACACGCGCATCGACGGCGACCTCGCCACCGTCTGGACAAAGACCAACAGTGAGACTGTCGATCGCAGCGGCAAGAGCAAGCAGGCCACCTTCAGCGAGCTGTACCTGCTGGTGAAAACCGCCAGCGGCTGGCAGATCGGTGCCATTGCCGACAACCGTGGCACGAGCCCCCTGCCAGGTGCGCCGGGCGCCGCGCCGGCGCGCTAGCAGCGCCAGCGGATCTAAGCCACCTGGGTGGCCAACCGAAGCCCACGCCAGTCCTGATACGAGCAGCGGCAGGGCGGCCGGCGCCGGCACCACGGGCACGCCTGCCGAATCCAGGAATGCCCTGGACAGCAACGTGTAAGTCACGCCGGGATCGGCCTGAATACTGAACGTGGCGGTGTTCAGGAAATCCATGGTGACCGGCCCCGGGTTGGAATTCGGGTTCGCAATCAGCGTGAGGTTCACGAAGATGTGAAAGCCGGGCGGCACGGGGGCCAGGCTAGCGCTGCGGCTCCTGCTTCTTGAAGTGCGCCGCTAGCCACTCGGCAGCGGAGGGTCCCCCGGCCGGATCCGGGTCGACACCAGCCGACCAGGCACCCGTCTCCAGCTCCGGCCAGCTGCGCGCCAGGGGGTGGCGCAGGTCCTTCATCAGCCTCAGGGCGTCTTCGCGGCCGCTGTAGTAGCGGGGTACTCGGCCGGTCTCGGTAAAGCCCAGTTCCCGATAAAAGAGCAGCGCGACAGGGTTCCGCGCCCGCACCTCGAGACAGAGGGAGAACGTCCCGGCTGTGAGGGCTGATTTCTCCAGCCATTCCACGAGACGGCGGCCCAGTCCCCGGCGCTGCCAGCGGCTGTCCACAGCGAGCAGGTTCAGGTGGGCGATGTCGTCCCCGAAATGCATGATGGCGAAGGCCACGAGCATGGGATTGCTGGTGCCGTTAGTCCGCACGGCAAGGACCAGCGACTGGGGGTGCTGCAGGTGGCGAGCCACCCGGGCCGGTGTCCAGGTCCAGGGGAGTCCGACCTCCACGAGCCGGCGGGACATCTCGGCGATGACCTGGGCGTCGGAAGGCAGTGCAGGGGCGATTTGCAGGGTGACAGGCATGCGGCTCTCCGGCCGTTTTCAGCAGATTAGCCCAATCTGCCCGTCAGCGTCTGCGACGATTTGTCAGAAGCTGTTCTAACCGGGGTCAGCGGCCACAGTGGCGGCATTTTTCTGCCTTCCTGCACAGTAATTCACCCCGCCACCCGCTTTTGTTGCACCGTCCGCATCCACCTTGATGAACACCCGATAGGGCCCGTAGTCGTCAAGGATGCCGTACTCGCCGGTGTACTGGTAGCAGAAGAAGTTCTCAAACAGGAAGGCCTTGGGCGGAAAGTAGGAGAAGGTGGCGAAGACCGCCGTGAGCGCAGTGATGGTCCCGGCGGCATAGCGCCGGGTGTCCAGCTGGAACGAGGGCCGCGTGAGGAGGTACCAGCTGGTTCCCTGCCCCGCGCTGATGCCGAAAACCATGATGGTCAGCATGGTCGGCAGACTGGCCTTGCCTCCCGATGACACCACCCAGCTCATGTAGCTGAAGTAGGTCACCCAGATCAGCAGCGGCGTGAGCGCCAGCGCAGCGGCCTTGCCCAGCCAGTAATTGTTGGCCACGTCCCGGGTGTAGGTGTACTGCACCAGGGCGGCGAAGAGCCCCGGCCAGAAATACATCTTGGTGTGTTCCCACGCGCTCTCATTGACCGCGCCAAAGAGTGCCATCGGCCGCCAGTACTCGCTGAGCTCAAAAGCAAAGTGCAGGGTGGAGCCGACAATACACACCCAGAAAACGGTGCCGATGTCCCAGAGCGCGAGCTTCAGCCGTCCACTCGAGCGTTTTGTTCCGGACATCGTCTGTACTCCTAAGCAGCAAGGCCCACGAGGAACCAGGTACCCACACCGGCGATGGCCACGCCGGCCACACGCAGGAGGATCTTTCCCCGGGCGTAGTGCTGGGAGATATCCCCGACGACCAGGCCCGCGATGTGCAGCAGGGCGGTCCCGGTCATGAAGCCCAAAGCGTAGCGCAGCGCGTTGGCCACAGCGGGCATTTCGGCGCCATGGGCATAGCCATGGAAGACGGCGAATATGCCGACCGCCACCATGGCGACGAGGACCGGCAGCTTCCGGTCGGCGGCAATCGCAATACCGAGAAACAGCACGGAGAAGGAAATTCCGAGCTCGATCGACGTCAGTCCCACATTCAGCCAGCCCAGCAGGCCGCCAAGCGCCATGACCGACACGAAAGTGGTCGGTACGGTCCAGATGGCCCGTCCGCCGATCTGCGCGCTCAGGATGCCGACGCTCACCATGGCCAGGAAGTGATCGACCCCCAGTACCGGGTGGGAAAGGCCGGCAATGAAGGAGCCGTAGGGCAGGCTGGACCCCTCATGAGCGAACGCGCTGACGGGTGCCAGCAGGAGGATCAGCAGGCGGATCACGCGCGCAGAAACTCAATCACCAGTGGGTCCACGACTTCGGGCCGGTCGTAAATGGCGGCGTGACCAGCACCGGCAATCACCTCGACGCGAATACTGCCCATCAGCTTTTGCGCTTTCCGGCCGACCGCATGGGGGTCGTAGAGCACCTCGTGCTCGCCGAATACCAGCAGGCCTGGCACCGCAAACTGGCGGAGCACCGCATCCTTCTCGGGGAGAAAGAATTTCCGGAGCACGCGCAGTCCTTCCCAGAGGTTCAACTTGCCCGTGGCCTCATTGTAAATTCCAAGCGACCGGTCGACCCGGTAGTGGCGGGTGCACAGGGCCATGGCTCGCGCCAGCTGCCGGTCGAACGTGCCGAAGGTGCCACCCGGGCTCTTCGACGAGACGGAACGGGCCGTCAGGTCATCCTGCAGCACATCCGCGTTCTTCCACTTCTGGGCGATGCGGCCCAGCCAGATCTTCACGGGCAGCCGGGCTCCTGATATTCCGGTCGGTCCGAGCATGACGACCTTGCGGGTGCGCTGGGGGTGCAGGCTGGCGAAGCGCATCGCAATCCAGGCGCCCGCGCTGATGCCGGCAAAATGCGCGCGCTCGATGCCAAGGTCATCGAGGACGTCCAGCAACCAGTTGGAGTAGTCCTCGTTGAGAAATGATGGCGGGTTCGGATCGCTCCGGCCAGGCTGGCCCGGAATGTCCATGGCATAGACGCGAAAGTCCGCGCTCAGGGATTCCAGTTGCCGGCGCCAGAGCGGCGCGCAACCGGCAACGCCGGAAATGAGGAACAAGGGGGGCGCGTCCTTGGGACCCGTGGCCAGCAGGTGCGTCCGGCCGAAGCGGGTGTTTACATAGAGGGATTCGAAGGGCACCGTGATCTTTTCTTCCAGGGACTCATACCACTCCATGATGGCCTTGTAGCCATCGACGGATTTGTAGAGCTTCATGGGGTCCGGGGCCACGCTGGTGCCCACGGCGGGAGAAGGAGTGGTGCGTGCGCCACCAATGGCGACGCCTGCTTCGGTTTGCTGGTGCATTTTTTAGCCCCCTTGAACTGGAGTTACGGCTGTTTTCGCGGCGCTGCAATGATCGGATTCACCCGGGCCGCTGCGCCGCCCGGCGCGGGGTCTTGCCTCCGACCCGGGGCTTGGCCGGCCCCGGTTTTCCGGTGCCTTGGCCGGTGCCTTGGCCGGTGCCTTGGGGCTGCCAGGCGGGCACCAGGTGGTGCTTGCCATTGCCGATCAGGTCGGCCCGACCCATGCGCTTCAGCGCCTCCCGCAGAACGGGCCAGTTCGCCGCGTCGTGATAGCGCAGAAAGGCCTTGTGCAGGCGGCGAACCTTGATGCCTTTGGGGACTTCGACGGTTTCGCTGGTCCGGGTGACCCGGCGCAGCGGGTTCTTGCCGGTGTGGTACATCGCGGTGGCAGAGGCCATCGGTGACGGGAGGAAGTTCTGAACCTGGTCCACCCGCAGTTCGTTAGTCTTCAGCCAGAGGGCGAGATTCAGCATGTCCCGGTCCGTCGTGCCCGGGTGGGCGGCGATGAAGTAGGGGATCAGGTACTGCTGCTTGCCGGCTTCCCTGGAGTACTTCTCGAACAGCTCCTTGAACCGGTGATAGGTGCCGATGCCCGGCTTCATCATCTTGTTGAGGGGCCCGTCCTCAGTGTGCTCCGGGGCGATCTTCAGATAGCCGCCAACGTGATGAGTGACGAGCTCCTTGATGTACTCCGGCGACTCCACGGCCAGGTCGTAGCGCACGCCGGACGCCACCAGTACCTTTTTTACACCCGGCAGCGTTCGCGCCCGTCGGTACAGGGCGATCAGCGCCGAGTGATCCGTGTTGAGATTCGGGCACACGCCCGGGAACACGCAGGACGGGCGCCGGCAGGCGGACTCGATCTCCGGACTCTTGCAGGCCAGGCGATACATATTGGCCGTGGGTCCGCCCAGGTCGGAGATCACGCCGGTAAAACCGGGGGTGCGATCGCGAATATTCTCGATCTCCCGGATGATCGAGTCTTCCGAACGGTTCTGGATGATCCGCCCCTCGTGCTCGGTGATGGAGCAGAAGGTGCAGCCGCCGAAGCAGCCGCGCTGGATGATGACGGAGAAGCGAATCATCTCCCAGGCAGGAATCTTGGCCTCGCCGTAGGCGGGATGCGGCTGGCGCGTGTAGGGCAGTTCGTAGACCGTATCGAACTCCTTCGTGCGGAGCGGGATCGGCGGCGGGTTCAGCCACAGGTCCCGGTCGCCGTGGCGCTGAACCAGTGCCCGGGCATTCCCGGGATTGGTCTCCAGATGGAGCACGCGGGAGGCATGGGCATAGAGCACCGGGTCGGTCTTCACGGCCTCGAAGGAGGGGAGGCGGACCACGGTGCGGGACCGGTCGAGTTTTGGCGACCGGTGCAGGAACTGGATGACTTTTTCGCCCACGTCGCCGGCGGGAACCGGCGGAGTTCCCCCGGTGGCGCACGCGGCACCGGGGGCTGCCGGCACAGTCTGGTCGGCGTAAGGATCCTTCGGGGGGTCGATACGGCCCGGCTCATCCACGCTCGTGGAGTCCACTTCAGCCCAGCCCTCGGGCAGTCCCTGCCGGGGAAAGCCGGTGCCGCGAATATCCGTCAGATCGGTGATGGCCTCGCCCTTCGCCAGGCGGTGCGCGATTTCGACAATCTGGCGCTCACCGTTGCCGTACACCAGGAGATCGGCCTTGCTGTCGAAGAGCACGGAGCGCTTCACGGTGTCTGACCAGTAGTCAAAGTGCGCGACCCGGCGGAGACTGGCTTCAATGCCGCCGATGACCAGGGGAACACCCTTGAAGGCCTCCCTCAACCGCTGCGCGTAGACCACTACGGAGTGATCCGGCCGCCGACCCGCCTGACCGTCCGGCGTGTAGGCATCATTGGAACGGATGCGGCGGTCCGCCGTGTAGCGGTTCACCATGGAGTCCATGTTGCCCGCGGTTATGCCGAAAAAGAGCGTGGGCGCACCCAGCGCCTTGAACGCCGCGGTGGAACCCCAGTCCGGCTGCGCGATGATCCCGACGCGGAAGCCCTGGGCTTCCAGCAGCCGCCCAACCACAGCCATGCCGAAGCTCGCGTGATCCACGTAGGCATCGCCAGTGACGATGATGACGTCGCAGGCGTCCCAGCCCAGCGCATCCATCTCGGCGCGGCACATGGGCAGGACCGGCGCCGGCGTCAGCCGGCTGGCCCAGTACTTACGGTAGGAGAAGAGTTCCCGCGCCACGTCCATGGGTTCAGCCCACCGTCTTCTTGCGCAGACGGATGTTCAGCATTTCGACCACCACTGAAAATGCCATCGCGAAGTAGATGTAGCCCTTGGGCACGTGGGTGTCCAGGCCATCCGCGATCAGCGCCACGCCGACGACCAGCAGGAAGGAGAGGGCCAGCATCTTGATGGTGGGATGGTCGGACACGAAATGCCCGATAGGCGCGGCAAACAGCATCATGAGGCCCACGGAGATGACGACCGCAGCAATCATGATTTCAACCTCGCTCACCATGCCGACCGCCGTGATGATGGAGTCGAAGGAGAACACGATATCGATAAGGATGATCTGGAAAATGATGGACCCAAAAGTGGAGGCGACCCTGGTGGTGCCGACTTCTTCCACGCCCTCGACCAGGTGGTGAATCTCCTTGGTGCTTTTCCAGATCAGGAACAGGCCACCCAGGATCAGGATGATGTCACGCCAGGAAATGGCCATTGAAAAGACGGAGAACAAGGGCGCGGTGGCGCCGACGATCCAGGACAGGACCAGCAGGAGCGCAATGCGCATGAACATGGCGAGGAACAAGCCGAGGCGCCGCGCCACCTCCCGACTCTCCGGCGGCAGTCTGTCCACGAGGATAGAGATGAAGATGATGTTGTCGATCCCCAGCACCAGTTCCAGGGCCGTTAGCGTGAGGAAGGCTATCCAGGCTTCGGGTTGAGTCAGAAGTTCAAGCATGATCAATAATTTACGTTACTTAGTTAAGGCATCGGCCGGTACACGGTCGGGCGGCGGGCGGGCAGGGTAGCACGGGGTCCCGGGACGCCGTTACTGAAGGTCATCTCGAGACGCGTGAGGTCCAGGGGGTCCGCCAGGGGGTCGCCGTCGACGATGAGCAGGTCGGCCAGCATTCCCGGCGCAATGCGGCCCAGTTGGTCGCCGGCGCCGATGGCTTCGGCAGCAACAGAGGTTGCCGCCCTGAGTACGGCATCCCCAGGCAGGCCCGCGTCCCGGAGCGCGCGCAGCTCGACGACCAGTGAGAGCCCGTAAGGAAAGATTGGCGCGTCCGTCCCGGCAATGAGCCGCGCGCCGGCGGCCGAGAGGTCGCGCACCGCCCGGCGGGAATTCGCCAGTCCGGTATCGAAGAGGTCGCGCTTTCTCCCGGCAAGTCCCGCCAACGCCCGCAGTGCCTTCCGGTCTGCATCCGGGTAGAACGCCGCGTACTGGGGCAGGTCGTCGAGTTCCGGGTAGCGGAGCAGCACGTCGAGGAACCCGCCACCGACGACCAGGGTGGGCACGAGCGTGGCGCCCGTGGCGCCCACGATCTGCACCGCGTCGCCGTACATGCGCAGGCCGTCGCTCTGCTTGGTGGACCACCCGAGACGGCTGGTGCCGCGCAGGTGCTCCACGCGGTCGCCCCCGAGGGCAAAGGCGGGGTAGATTTCGTGGGACGACACCGGCAGCCCCAGTCTGTGCGCCAAGCGTATAGCCCGGCCCTCCCGGGCAATGGGCATCCGGGTGTAGGTCTTCAGCAGGGAGTAGTCCAGCACCCTGGCCCGTTCGATCTCGAAGCCCAGCCTGCGGTCGGTGGTGATGTGGCTGGCGAAGGGAAAGAAACGTTGCTGGCCGTCGAGTTGGGGTCCCGCGTAAAAGAGACGGGGTCCGGAGCGCCTGCCTGCTGCCCAGGCCTCATGGTTTTCCCGGGATTCGTAAGGGAGCCCGCCCGGCTCGACGACCGAGGTCACGCCGAAAGCGAGCCAGGCCCGTCCGACCCACTCACCGTCCTGGGCCTGATGATGCGCGTGATTGTCGATGAGCCCCGGCAGAACGGTGGCGCGCCGTGCGTCGATCACCCGGGCGCCGGCTGGCGCCTCGAGGTCGGGGCCAACCTCGGTGATGCGGTGGCCGTCGATAAGGATATCCACGTTTAGCCGGTAGTCCGGGCCCCTGCCGTCGAAGAGCCTTCCCGCGCGAATCAGCACGTGGCCGGCGCCCGTTGCGGGGGTCCAGCTGAGGGTGACGGGCAGGGCACGGGGGCGGCCGCGGAGCGCAGCGATACGGCGTAGCCCGCCGGTGGCCAGGTAGGTCAGGCTGAGGCTGTCTGCACTGAAGGAGGGGTAGTCCACCAGGCCCGTCAGGCGCCGCCGGGGAGGTCCGGCTGCCGTGCCGTCCGCCTGCAGCGGCAGCAGCCACAGTTCACCCTCAATCAGCAGCGCCGCCGTGCGCCCGTCGGGCGACAGCACCGGACCCGTGTCTGTGGTCAGGCCCGGCGGCAGATCGATGATGGTCGCCACCCCGGTCTGCAGGTGGATGGCCCGAAGCACATTCCGGCCCTCGCGAAAGCGCGCCGACCGGCTGGTGAGCCCAGCCACCAGCAGGTGAGTGCCGTCCGTGCTGAAACCCATGCGCCCCGGCCAGAGCGGCGGCGCCCGGACGGGTGTGACCCGGGTGCTCGCCAGGTCGAGTTGGTGCAGCGTGAAGTCCTGATTACCCCGCGGCCCGGCCTGCTGAAACGCGACGGACGAGCCATCCGGCGCAAAAGTCGGGTAGCGCACCCCGCGCGGCATGCGCGTGACCTGCCGGTCAACGCCGGTGGCCAGGTCCCGGAGCCAGACCTGCATGCTGCCGCCCCGGTCGCTGATGAAGGCGAGTGAGCGCTGGTCCGGCGCGAAGGCGGGGTCCCGTTCGACGAAGGCATCAGCAGTCAGTTGCCGAAGCTCTCCCGCAACCGTACGCCACCAGAGGTCACCGAGCGCGGCAAAGACCACGCCGCCGTCGGGTGCGGCGACAGGCTCCACAATGCCGAGGGCGGCTTGCCGCTTCTCCGGCGGCTGGAAGCGCTTTTGCCGATAGGCCGGCGTCGTGACCGGCAGCGCCAGCGCAAAGGGTTGGGTCCGGGTGCCGCTGTCCGGGTGCCAGCGCTGGATGGCGCCATTGGCCGTCCAGGCGATGCCGCCGCCCGGCAGCCACGCCGGGGGCAACGGGAACACGTCGTCACCGACGGTGGAGACTACCCGGGTGCTCCCGGTCGCGATCTCCAGGAGGACCACCTCGTGCCGGGCAATGGCGGGAAAGCCGATCTGCCCGACCGTCCGGAGGTAGGCCAGCGAGCGGCCATCCGCTGACCAGGCTGGCGCGAAGGGGCGGCCGGCTTGGCCATTGACCCGCAGCGTTGCCGGTCCCGCATCCGGCCCCAGAGACTGGACGTAGATGCCCGTCGGGCCGCTTCGGTCAGACACAAAAGCGAGCTGGCGGCCGTCGGGCGCCACCGCGGGCCAGTAGTCATCCGCCGGATCACTGGTCAGCGTCGTCAGTTGCCCCGTCGCGAGCTCCAGCTGCCAGACGTCGAGGTTCCCGTTGCGATCCGACGTAAAGGCGATCCGCCTGCCGTCCGGAAACCAGACGGGTTCGCGATCATCGTCCGGTCCTGCGGTCAACGCCTTGGGCGGACCGCCCCCGGCCGGCATCTGCCAGAGATCAAAGTCGCCCGTCCGGAATGACTGAAAGACCAGTTGCTGTCCGTCCGGGCTGAAGCGCGGGAGGCGGTCGTCACCGAGACCGTCCGTCAGGGGCGTTCCCGGCAGTTTCCAGAGCGCGCCCTGCACATCCACGACGGTCGTCTCGTCCGGGCCGACCGTCACGGCGAAGTTGGTGCCCTCGGTAATGGTCAGCGTCCGCACGTCGGCGCTGCCCGACGCACTGCCCGACGCACTGGCCGACCCACTGGTCGGGGCGAGCAGGTGACACAGCAGCAAGGCGGTGAGGCAGGGGCGACGCATGGCGGGGGATGACATCCAGCAGGTGCGCAGCACAATATAGGGCTATCGCTTACTCCTCACCACGGTCATCCCATGCCAGGCCCACTGAGTGACCACCGGGGCACCGTCCTCGGCATCGCCCGCCGCACCGTCAAACGCGGACCCATGCTGGCGCTTGATCAGGTGGAGGTCTCGAGGGCCGCCGGCGTGGCCGGCGACACGCGGGGCCGGCCCGGCCAGCGGCAGATCACCGTCCTCTCCGCCCAGGCCTGGCTCGAAGCCTGCGCGCTGGCCGGGACTGACCTGCCCTGGCTGGCGCGCCGGGCCAACCTGCTGGTCGATGGCCTGGATCTGCGCGCCTCGAGCGGTGGGGTTCTGCGTCTCGGCGACGACATCGAACTGCTGGTGACCGGCGAGCTGGACCCCTGCGAGCGGATGGACGCCGCCGCCGCGGGCCTCAGGCTTGCGCTCACCGACGACTGGCGTGGCGGCGTGACTTGTCGCGTGCAGCGTGGCGGGCTGCTTGCCGTCGGCGCAACGGCAGCGTTGCGGCGCGCCGGCTAGCCCGGGCTCCGCGACCGGCCGCAAGCCCAGCACCACTCAAAACCGGCGGGACTGTCTTCCCGGCAGGTGGCGCAATGCCAGGTCGCGTCACTGTCCAGCCCCTGAGGCGCAGCAGCGGCCTGAAACTCCGCAATCAGGCGTGCGCATTGGTCTGCCAGTTCGCTGTCCAGAACCCAGACTTCCGCGTCGACCGTCATGCCGGCATTGAAGGGCAGGACGCCGGGCATGCCGGCCGTGTTCTCGTTAAGTAACGTGGCGTCGATGCGCTGCTGCTGGAGCAGGGCAAGAATTTCGCGGGCTTCCCACAGGGAGGCCGAGGAGTAGACGCGCTTCAACTGGTGCCTCCTGAGTCCGACCAGTATCATGCCACCGACCTTCCCTTCAGGAGTTGCCATGCGGCTCATCGTCGCGATTACGGGTGCCAGCGGTGCCATCTACGGCATACGCCTGCTGGAGGCCCTGCGGGAGGTGCCCGACGCGGAGGTCCATCTCGTCATCAGCAATGGGGGGAAGCTCAATATCTCCCTGGAGACTGACTGGGCTGTCAAGGACGTGGAGGCCCTGGCCCATGAAGTGCACAGCGACCAGAACCTGGCGGCGACGGTGGCGAGTGGCTCATTCAAGACCGGCGGGATGATTGTCGCGCCCTGTTCGATGAAGACGCTGTCAGGCATCGTGAGCTCCTACGCCGACACGCTGATCGTCCGCGCCGCCGACGTGATTCTGAAAGAGCAGCGCAAGCTCGTGCTGATGCCCCGGGAAACGCCCCTCCATGTGGGCCACTGTCGCCTGCTGCTCCAGGCCGCAGAAATGGGGGCGATCATCGCGCCGCCGATGCCAGGCTTCTACAACGATCCCCAGACCATCGACGACCTGCTGAATCACAATGTGGGCCGGGTTCTCGATCTCTTCGATATCGAGAGCGGCCTGGTAAAACGCTGGAAGGGCGGGCGGGAGTCCGCCCGCAAGATCCGCAAGCGCTAGGGAGACGAAGTGCCTGACACTCATCTGCCCCGGATTCGTGAACTGCTGGCGGCGCACAGCACGATCACGCTGGCCACTGCCGCTGACGGCCGGTCTTGGGCCGCCACTGTGTTCTACGCCAGCGATGCGGAACTCAATCTCTACTTCGTCTCCGATCTCAAGACGAGGCATGGCCGGGAAATGCACCACGACGCCCATGTGACCGGGGCGATCAACCACGACGTGGCGACCTGGGGTGAAGTGATCGGCCTGCAGATCGAAGGCCGCGCGCTTGTCCTGGAAGGCGAAGGCCGCCTCAAGGCGCTGGACGCCTATCTCGACAAGTTCCCCGACGTGCGCCGCCTTTTCGACCGGCCCCGGGACGACAACGAGAAAGTGATCGCAGGACGGCTGCAGAAGGCACCCTTCTGGCGCCTCACGCCCACCTGGATCCGCCTGATTGACAGCACCCGGGGCTTCGGCTGGAAATGGGAAACGCCGCTCCCGCTGTAGGAGCGCCTTAAGGCGCGACCGGTCCTTGAAGGGTTCCTTGAGGACGGCGCCCTTTCAATACGCATCCCCACTGGAGTAATTCGGCAGTGTGCCGATGTGAATGCCGCTGTCCACAATCAGCGTTTCGCCGGTGATCAGGTGGGCGGACTCGAGGAACCAGACCAGCACAGCGGCGATGTCTTCCGCCGTCGCCACTTTCTTCAACGGCAGCAGCGCGCCCTGGGTCTTGATCATCGCCTCGTACTGCTCGTCGCCCATACCGCCTCTCAGCCAGCGGGTCTGGATCATGCCCGGCGCCACCGTGTTGATATTGATCTCCGGCGCCAGCACGTGGGCCAGGGACTTCGTCATCAGGTTCAGCGCCGCCTTCGACGCGGCGTAGGGAATGGAAGAGCCGATGCCGGTGACGCCGCCGATGGAGGAGTCGTTCACGATGGAGCCGTGGCCCTGCTTTTTCATCCAGGGGGTCACGGCCCGCACCATCTGGTAGGCGCCGACCACGTTGACGGCATAGATATCGAGGAAGTCCTGCTTGCTGACCCCATCGAGCTTCTTGTAGGGATTGAACTTGGTCCGCGCGGCGTTATTGATCAGGTAGTCGATGCGGCCCCACTGGTCGCCCGCCGCCTTGACCATGGCCTGGCAGGCATCGTCGTCCGACACGTCGGCCTGGAAGACGATCGTCTCGGCCCCCTTGGCCCGACAGGTCGCCCCCGTTTCCTCGGCCTCCGTCTTGCTGCGGGTATAGTTGATTACCACGTTGCAGCCATGCTCGGCCAGCAGGATCGCGGCGGCGGCGCCAACGCCAGTGGCGGACCCGGTGACGATGGCGACTTTCTTGTTTGAGGCGGGCATGGGGCGTTTTCCTGATCAGCGGGGGATTGGGCTTGGCTAGCCTACTGCAAAGTCCGGAAAAATGGGGACATGCCTCATTTCCAGGGGCCCTGTGAGCAGTGCGACCCTCCCGATGCTCACGCCCCTGGAAATGAGGCATGTCCCCATTTTCCCATGCTATGGTTTGCGGCGTTCAAAACCAGCGGCAAGAACACGGGAGCAGGATTCGATGGCCTTTAAGGATATGCGCGAGTTTCTTGGGAAACTCGACAACATGGGGCAGCTGAAGCACGTCAAGGCGCCGATCAACGTTGCCCACGGCAGCAACGAACTTCAGACCCTCATGCGCCTGCTCGCCCAGACCAGCGGCCCGGGCCTGATTCTGGAGAACCTAGTGGGCTACAACACCCCGGGCGTCCCCGTGATCTTCAATCCGTTCGGCACCCGGGAACGCACCGCCCTCACGATCGACACCAGAGACCCCATCGAGGCCAAGCTGAAGCACGCGGCGATCCTTGCGGACCGCAGCACCTGGCACAAGCCGGTCATGGTTGACCGCGCGAAGGCGCCCTGCAAGGACGTGGTAATTCCCCGGGACAAGATTTCCATCGACAAGCAGATCCCGCACGTGTGGCTGGGCAAGGAGGGCGCCTCCTATATCTGCGGTGGTGTGGTTGTGACCAAGGACCCGGAGACCGGGATCCGGAATGTGGGCTGGTATCGCCTCACCAGTCTCTGGAACTGCCAGCACCCCCACGGCGGCAGCTACAGCGAGCACGAGCAGAAGAAGCAGCTGTCCATCTTCGCGTTCTGGAACCCGCCGATGAATCACGTCGGCCTGCATCTGGCGAAGGCCCAGCGGCTGGGCAAGCCCCTCGAAATCGCCATTGCCTGTCAGTGTGATCCGGCCATCCATATGGCGGCAGCCACTGGCGTTCCCTACAGCCTCGACGAGTACGACTACGCCGGTGGCCTGCGCGGCTCACCCGTCGAGCTCGTCAAGTGCGAGACCGTGGATCTGGAAGTGCCCGCCTCGGCGGAGTACGTCATCGAAGGGGTCTTTCAGCCGGACGTGCCCCAGCAGATCATCGGCTGGCATTCCAACTCCGTCGGCTACTACGACAAGCACCAGGTCTTCCCGCTCTTCGATGTGACCACCATTACCCACCGGAAGAACCCGCTCTGGTACGCGACGATCGAAATGATGCCGCCCTTCGACCACAACTACCTGGGGCTGATTCCGATTGAAGGGGAGATGCTCTCTGACCTTCAGCGCAAGATTCCGGAAGTGAAAGACTGCGTGGTGACGCCGAACATGACCTACGTGGTGCAGCTGAGTGTGGACGGTGTCACCAAGCCCCACCCTGAGTTTGGCAAGTACGTGTTACACGCCCTGTGGGGCGCTGCCGGCCGGTGGCCGCGCACGGCGAAGATCGCGGTGGTCGTCGGTCCCGACGTCAATCCCTACGACCTCTCCTCCATCGAGTGGGCCATCCAGACGCGGGTCCAGCCCTATAGCGACATCATCATCAACCGCTCGGGTCAGGCCTTCATCCTTGACCCGTCAGCTCCCAAGGGTCCCCAGGGTTTCCCGACGGTGGGCGAGCAGATGGGTATCGACGCCACCATCAAGATCCCCGAGCGCTTCACCGAGTACGCGGACGTGAGCCAGGCCGACCCGGTCGAAGTCGCGAAACTCGCCGAGAGACTCAAAGGCCTCTGGTAGGAGCGGCGACCGCCGCGAATCCCGGCGCGACCGCACGCACCGGTCGCGGCTAGAGCCGCCCCTGCGTGTTCGGGGTCGCGGCTAAAGCCGCTCCTACGGGAGAAATTCTCCGGGCTGGGTGTCGGGCACGAGCTGGGCATCCGCCGCCCGATGGGCGCCCGATGCCATGGGCAGCGTGCGCAGGTTGCGGATGATCGGCTGGCGCCAGGCCACCATCGCGAACAGGAGAGCCATCACCCCGGCAAAAGCCAGGGCGGAGCGCAGGCCCACGTGTTCGCCGAGCCAGCCGCCCAGGAGAGCCCCCGGTGCCGCAGGCAGCAATATCAGCCAGCGCATCGTGCTCGTCATCCGTCCCAGCATGGGGGCGGGCGTCGCGGCCTGGCGGAGGGCGAGAAACGTGATGAAGATCAGCGTGGCGCCAATACCGAACGCCGTCAGCATCAGGGCGAAGAGGATGGCACCGGGAGTCCCCGCGGGCGCGACCGCGCCCGTCAGCCACCCACCACCGCAGATGGCCAGCCCCACCACCAGTGTCGGTCCGGGACCGATCCGGCCTGCGAGCCGGTTACCGAGGGTGCTGGCGAGTAGCGTGCCGACTCCAAGCGCGATATAGCACAGCCCAACGCCACCGGCAGACAGGCCGAGTTCCCGGGTGGCAAACAGGATTTGCACCACGAGGGCGGCGTTGTGACACAGCTGCCAGCCGCCAACGATGACGGCCATCGTCACCAGCAGCCGGTTCTGCGCTACGAAGGCGAGTCCCGCCAGCAGCGCTGCGCGAAAGCGCTGGGTGGAAGGGTGGAGTACCTCGTTGAGGCGCAGGCCGCGGAGAATCAGCGCCGAAAACGTCAGCATCACGGCATCTGTCACCAGCGCCAGTGCCGGACTCGTCAGGCTGATCAGCACGCCGGCGGCGCCGGGTCCCGCCACCTCTGCGGTGGAAGTAGCCAGCGCGTTCTTCGCGTGGGCCTCCACCAGCCGCTCCCGGGGCACGATCTGCGTCAGCACGATCTGGGCGGCGCTGCCAGCGATCGTGTACACCGCCCCAAAGGCGAACGCCACGACATACAGCCATTCCATGGACAGCCACCCCAGCCACCAGGCCAGGGGCACGCTGGCGACTGCCAGGGCGAGGACCGATTCGCCGATGATGTAGACGGGCAGCTTGTAGACCCGGTCCAGCCAGACCCCTGCCGGCAGCGAGAGCAGAACAAAGGCGCTGATCTCGGTCGCGGTGAGCCGGGCCATCTGGGTTGGGGTGGCGTGGAGTAGCACCGCGGCAGTCAGGGGCACGGCCAGCAGAGTGAGCTGGCCCCCGAAGGAGCTGATAAGAATGGACGTCCAGAGCCGGCGATAAGTGGCGTCCCGCAGCAGATCGTTCGGGGGCAGCATCCGCTGGATGGTGAAGGCCATGGCGCCAGTCTAGAACGACTGCTGTCCGGAGGTTCATACTGTCCGCTGGATCTGTTGTCTGGAGTGCCCCGGTGTTCATCAACAACTGGTACGCAGCCTGTGTTTCCAGCGAGCTCACGCAGGCACCCCTCAAGGTCCGCATGCTCGGCTGCGACCTCGTCCTCTTTCGCGACCAGGCAGGCGTGGCGCACTGCCTGAGCGATGTTTGTTGTCACCGCGGCGCCTCCCTGGCTGCCGGCAAGCGGCGCGCCGACCTGCTGATCTGTCCCCAGCACGGCTGGGAGTTCGAAGGCAGCGGCAGGTGTGTGCGGGTGCCGGCAGGCATCAAGGATCCGGCTGCCCCGCCGCGGAAGGCCCGGGTCCCGTCCTACCCGGTTGAGGAGCGCTACGGGCTCGTGTTTGCCTTCCTTGGGGATCTGGACGAGGCCCATCGGCCCGGGCTGCGGAACATCCTGCCGGAATACGACGATCCGGAAGGCTGGCACGTGGGTATCCTGTCCCGCAAGAAAGATGTGAATTACGTGCGTCTCGCTGAAAACTACAACGACCCCTGTCACGTGCACTACGTGCATGAGTTCGCCAAGTGGCTGCCCAAGGGCGTGACCATCGAGACCCTCGAGCAGACTGACACCTACGTCAAGGCGTTCCATGCCGCCTGGGATGCCAAGGGCGCTATCAGTCCTGACCGGGGGCTCATGATGGAGTTCGACGTGGTGGGCATGGTGTCCCGGAACACGAACAAGCAGCCGGGCTATCCCGTCACTGTCGTGGTTGCGACGGTGACGCCGCTCGATGAGGACAATTCCCAGATCTTCATGCTGCTGCTGCAGCCCAAGCCCGGCGCCGATGGCAAGGGCGGGCTCTCTGCGGCGGATCACCAGATGCTGCTGACGATGACCCGGGACCAGGTGATGGACGAGGACTACGCCGTTCTCAAGGGCACGCGGCCGCGCCAGGCCGCATCGCCGGCTGAGGAGCTGCTGGTGGAAACCGACGTGACGGTGGCCCAGGCCCGCAAGATGACGCGGGACTACGCCGAGAAATTCGGAGAGGTCGATGCCCAGGCGCTGGCGGCGTTGCGGGATACCCACGTCCGCGTGCTGCCCTGCCCAGGCCACCGGAGCGAGCCTGGCCAGTGGGTGCATAAGGTCGTGCCACTCAAGGTGTCGGCCGAACACCTGGTGCGCGTGGCCTGAGCACGGGATTGTCTGTCCAGTCCTTCGTCCAGCCGGAGCCCCGACCCAGGCATGGCTTGCGGGACGACTGGCTGGTGCGAAGTTTCGTGCGCCACCGTCTGCCGCCCGAGGTCGGGGCAGCCATCGCCCCGGAGCTGGACGAACTTGGCGCACGGGCTTCCGGCCCGCTGTGGGATTTCCAGCGTGCCGATCGCCTGAATGAACCCCGGCTCACCACCTTCGACGCCTGGGGCAACCGGATCGACCGCATTGAACTGACGCCCCTCTGGCACGAGGCCGAGCGCCTTACGGCCCACTACGGACTCACCGCGCATCCTCAGGAACGCGGGCATGGTGACTGGTCGCGGGTGCACCAGTTTCTGCTCGTGCATCTCTTTCATCCCGTCACCGATGTGTACACCTGCCCGCTGGCCATGACGGACGGCGCGGCGCGAACGCTGCTCGCGGCGGGGAACCAGGCACTCATCGACCGGGCTGTGCCGCGCCTCACGAGTCGCGACCCGGCCCGGTTCTGGACGAGTGGCCAGTGGATGACGGAAGCCACGGGCGGCTCGGACGTCGGCTTGTCCCAGACCCGGGCGGAACTCCGCGACGGCGTGTGGCGCCTCCACGGCAAGAAATGGTTCACGTCCGCCGCCACCTCACAGATGGCACTCACCCTGGCTCGCCCTGAGGGCAATGGAAAAGGCGGTGGTGGTCTGGCCCTGTTCTACGTGGAAACCCGCGACGCGGACGGTCAACTCAACGGCATCCGCGTGGAACGGCTCAAGGACAAACTGGGTACTCGGAAGGTGCCTACTGCCGAACTCACCCTGGACGACACCGTGGCCCACCTCGTGGCCGGAACGACCCACGGGACCCGGAGTATCGAACCGATGTTGCGCGTCACGCGCACCTGGAACAGCGTGTGTGCCGCCTCCTTCCTGCGTCACGGCCTGGGCCTCGCCGAGGATTACGCCGCAAAGCGCCGGGCCTTTGGCGCAGCCCTCGCCGCACAGCCCCTGCATCGGGCGACGCTCGACGACCTGGACGCCGAGTCGGCAGGCGCCTTTCTGCTAGCGTTCCTTCTGGTTGAGCTGCTGGGCCGGGAGGAGGGCGGTGATCTCGATGCGGCTGGCGCTGCCCTACTGCGCCTGCTGACGCCCGTCGCCAAGGCGACCACCGGCAAGCAGGCCGTGGCGGTGGCCAGCGAACTCATCGAGGCCTTTGGTGGCGCCGGTTATGTGGAGGACACCGGCATTCCGGTGCTGCTCCGGGACAGCCAGGTGCTGCCCATCTGGGAGGGGACAACAAACGTGCTCTCCCTGGATCTCCTGCTGCGCGCTGACCTGGACCAGGGACTGACAGCCCTGCGGCAACGGGTGCTCCGGGCCGTCACCGCGGCCGCCGATGGCGAACTGCGCGCCGCCGGTCTTGCCAGCGTCGCTGCCGTGGATCACGCCCTGGCCTGGCATCGAGGTACCGGGGACCCGGCTGCCCGCCAGCGGGGAGCGCGGCACTTCACCCTGACGCTCGGTCGTGCCCTGGAGTTGGCGCTGCTGGTGGAACACGCGACGGCTCTCGTCGGGACGAGTGACGAGCAGCCTGCGCGGCAGGCGTGCCTGGGATTCCAGCGTCTCGGTATCGATAGCCTGCGGGACTGACCGGCAGCGGATCTTCATGCGCGACAACGTGGTCATCGTCACCGGGGCATCCCGGGGGATCGGGGCTGAGCTGGCCCGGCAGCTGGCGACCCTCGGGGCACAGCTGACGCTGGCTGCGCGGGACTCCGCGGCCCTGGAGGCGGTGGCCGCCGAGTGTCGCCAGTTCGGCGCCACGGTGCTCGTGGTCCCCACCGACGTTGCCCGGGAGAGTGATTGCCGGGCACTGATCGAGCAGACCATCATGCGCTTCGGCCGACTCGACACTCTGATTTGCAACGCCGGTGCCACCATGTGGGCCCGGGTCGACGAGATTCGTGATCTGGGCATGTTGGAGCGGATCATGGCGGTCAACTACATGGGCGCGGTCTATTGCACGGCCTATGCGCTTCCCTATCTGAAGGCATCGCGGGGCCGGATCGTGGGGATTGCCAGCCTGACCGGCCTCACCGGCGTCCCCACACGGTCCGGTTACGCGGCCTCGAAACACGCCATGCGCGGTTTCTTCGATTCCCTACGTATCGAGCTGGACGGTTCCGGCGTGACAGTCACGATGATCTACCCGGGGTTTGTGGCGACGGGGATTCGGGAGAATGCGACCGGGCCGGATGGCCGGCCGATACGAATCGATCCGCTGGACCCCAACCGGGTGATGAGTGTCGGCGAGTGCGCGCGTCAGATAGTCGTGGCTACCCGACGCCGCTCCAGGGACCTCGTCATGACCCCAACCGGCAAGCTGGCACAATTGCTCAAAGTATTCGCCCCCGGCCTGGTGGACCGGCTGGCGCGTCGCGCCATTGAAAGGGTCCGCTGAAATGCCCCGCACGTTGACGGAAAAAATCCTTGCCCGGGCCGCCGGTCAGCAGCGCGTGAGCCCCGGCGAGATTGTCACCTGCCGGGTGGACCTGGCCCTGCTCCTGGACTCCGGTGGTCCCCGGCGCATCTGGCCCCGACTGACAGAGCTCGGTGCCGGGGTCTGGGATCCAGACCGGATCGTGCTCTGCTCCGATCACTTCACCCCGGCGGTGGACGCCGAGTCGGCCGCGATCCTCAAGCTGACGCGGGAGTTCGCGGCGCACTTCAACATCGAGCGCTTCTTCGACATGCGCGGCATCGGTCACGTGCTGCTGGCCGAGCAGGGCCTGCTGGCACCCGGCATGTTTGCCGTGGGCGGTGACTCCCACTCCAGCATGGGCGGCGCCTTCGGCTGCTTCATGGCGGGTTTCGGCGCGATAGAGATGACGGGCGTACTGGTGACCGGCGAGATCTGGATCCAGACCCCGGAGACGGTGCGCGTGAACTGGTCGGGCCGCTTTGCCCGCGGCGTCGTGGCCAAGGACATCGCCCTGTTCCTGTGCCGGCAGCTCGGCATGGAGAACGGCGGACGAGTGCTGGAGTACGGTGGCGAGACGGTGCAGAACATGTCCATCTGGGAGCGCATGGTGCTCACCAACATGGCGGCGGAGCTGGGCGCGGAAACCGGCCTCGTCGAGGCCGATGAGGTCACGCTCCAGGCGCTCCGGGCCGCAGGGCGCGAACCGGCGCTCGACGCGCTCGACTGGCGGAGCGATCCTGACGCCCGCTATGCCGCTGTTCATGACTACTCGGCGACGGAACTCTCGCCCCAGATCGCGGCACCCCATTCACCCGCCAACTCGGGGCCCGTCGCGGGCTTTGATACCGTGCGCGTCGACCAGGCCTACATCGGCGCCTGCGTGGGTGCGAAGCTCTCGGATCTCCGCATGGTGGCGGAGGTGCTTAAGGGCCGGACCGTTGCCCGGGGAACGCGGCTGCTGGTGGCGCCGGCCTCTGTCAGCGCGATGACGGCAGCGGCCGCCGACGGGACGCTGGCCACGCTCACCGCGGCGGGGGCCTACCTCCTGCCCACCGGCTGCGGCGCGTGTGCCGCGCTGGGGGCCGGCGTACTGGCGGAGAACGAGGTGTGCATCTCATCGACCAACAGGAATTTCCGCGGCCGCATGGGCGCGAACTCGGCGCAGGTCTACCTGGCGTCGCCCTACACGGTGGCGGCGTCGGCGGTGGCAGGCCGCATTGCGGACCCCCGGGAGTTCCTGCCATGAAGGCTATTGAAGGCCGAGCCTGGCTGTTCGGCAATGACATCAACACCGACGCCATGGCGCCGGGCCTGTACTTCAAGGCGTCCATGGACGAGATGGCCCGCCACTGCCTCGAGACCGTCGATCCGGCTTTCGCGCGGTCGGTTCGGCCGGGGGACATCGTTGTGGCCGGCCGCAACTTTGGAGTTGGTTCCGCCCGGGAACAGGCGGCGCTGGCGCTGGCCCACCTGGGCGTCGGTGCCGTGCTCGCGGTGTCCTTCGGCCGCATCTTCTACCGCAACGCGCTCAACTTCGGTCTGCCGGCCCTGACGTTTCCGGAGGCTGCGACCGTGCTGGCCGGCGATCTGCTGCGGATCGAGCCGGTGGCCGGGCGGATCGAGAACACCCGCTCTGGCGCGACGCATCGGGTTCCCGGGATCCCGCCTCACCTCATGGCCATGGTCGAGGCGGGTGGCCTCATGCTCTGGCTCAAGCTCAGATTAAAAAAGGAAGCCGTCTGATGTCCCACACGCAAGGCCTGCGGAAACTGCTTGCCGGCCAGCCCTTCCTTGCCCCCGGGTGCTACGACGCGTTCACCGCGCTGCTCATCGAGCAGGCAGGCTTCGCCTGCGCTTACGTCAGCGGCGCGAGTATCGCCTTCACGAAGCTGGGCCGGCCCGACCTTGGCCTGACGACGCTCACCGAAGTGGCAGAGACCGTAGGGAACATCCGCGACCGGGTCGGGCTGCCGCTGATCGTGGACGGCGACAACGGCTTCGGCAACGCGCTGAACGTGCAGCGAACGGTGCGACTGCTGGAGAAGATGGGCGCGTCGGCGATTCAGCTGGAAGACCAGACGCTGCCCAAGCGCTGTGGCCACCTGGACGGCAAGACACTGGTGAGCGTGGGCGAGATGCTCGGCAAGCTCAAGGCGGCCCAGGACGCGCGGCGGGATGCGGCCACCGTCATCGTGGCGCGGACTGATGCCATCGCCGTGGACGGCTTCGAGGCGGGGCTGGCCCGGGCCCATGCTTACGCCGAGGCCGGTGCTGACGTGCTGTTCATCGAGGCCTTGCGCAGTGCTGAGCAGTTCGAGCGGGCGGGGCGGGAGCTCGGCGGACGGATCCCGCTACTGGCCAACATGGTGGAGGGGGGCAAGACGCCGCTGCTCTCCATTGAAGAACTGGGAGCCTACGGATTCCGGCTGGCCATTTATCCGGGGGCCATGGTGCGGGTGGTGGGGCAGGCCGCCACGAGCTATCTGGCCATGCTCCAGGCTGACGGCACGACGAGAGGAATGCTGGACCGGATGTTCGACTTCGACCTTCTTAATGAGGTGATTGGGACGCAGGAAATGCTTCACCACGGAGAGACTTATGAATCCTGATTCTGCAAGTCACCGCACCCCAGCGCACACGTCCATGGCCTCGTCGCTCTCTGCGAGATTACCCAGACGCATTTCCTCGCTGGTCAGGGTGCTCGCTCCACCCAACTTCCCGCAGGCCATTACCTGGAGCGCGGGGATCGTTAGCCGGACCATGCTCACGTCCCATTCCCGTGCGGTCTTTTCCCGAGCGCGAGTGACGACGCGCTGCCCGTCCGGGCTGAAAGTCCCGGTGTAGACACCGGCGTCATGCCCACGGAGTGTGGCTAGCGTCTCGCCAGTGGCCGCATCCCATAGTCGGGCGGTCTGATCGTCGGATCCGGTGACGACGGTACTGCCGTCCGGGCTGAACGCCGCGCCGTTGATCGCGCCTTCATGCCCGCGCAGGATTACCAACATTTCACCGGTCGCCGTTTGCCAAATGCGGGCGGTGCCATCTTCCGAGGCCGTGACTACCTGTGCGCCGTCCGCGCTGAACGCGGCGGTCCAGACCGTGTTTTCGTGCCCCTGGAGAACAGAGACTGCGTCGCCGGTAGTGGCGTCCCACACGCGAGCCGTGCGATCCCGGGAGGCGGTGACAACCCGTTTCCCGTCGCGATCAAAAACCGCCGTATAAATCGCATCCTCATGGCCCCGGAGGATCGTAACTGGCCGGCCAGTGATGGCCTCCCACACGCGTGATGTGTGATCTTCCGAGGCGGTGACGATACGCCGGCCATCCGGGCTGAATACCGCTC
>ENA-ORBV01002292-ORBV01002292.1-microbial-mat-metagenome-genome-assembly--contig:-NODE-2292-length-40722-cov-5.921589_pt1 | contig 40722 bp, 43 predicted proteins | sample MGYA00237777_ERZ505514 | MGnify/ENA primary metagenome ERZ505514 (study PRJEB26160, sample SAMN06269048) | microbial mat metagenome | isolation source: Oligotrophic lake microbial mat | place... | reverse complement strand
AATGATACGGCGACCACCGAGATCTACACCTCTCTATTCGTCGGCAGCGTCAGATGTGTATAAGAGACAGCGCGAACGCTTTCGAGATACTCGTCGAGTTTCTTCTGGTCGCCGCCGGAGATTTTGGGCTTGAGGCTGGTGCTTTGCTGCAGGACGGCGTCCAAGATGCTGCGGTCGAGTTGGCGACCTTTGCCATCGCCGACTAACTGGTCGAAGGCGCGAGCGGGGTAGATCTCTTTGCTGGCGGGCTTGGTGGGCGAGGCCCAGGAGATGGCCGACCCGTAGAGCATCGAAAGGCCATCTTCGAGGCGGAGTTCGTTAGGCTCAATGCCCAGCACGAGGCTGGGGATGGCGGTGTTGCCGCCGATTTGCTTGGCAAGGATTTGGTCAAAAGAAGTGCCGACGCGGATGTCGCTGGGGTCGAGGCTGACGGGCGCGCCGGAGAGCAGGTTCATGCGACCGAGGTGCGGACTCTTCGAGACGAAGGCCGATTGGTGGTAGAGGCCGCGCAAGAAAACGAGGTCCTCGGCGATGGGGGCAAGGGGCTCGGCAGCCTTGCCGAAGGTCATTTGGGCGCCGGCGCCTTTGGCCCACCAATGGGCTGGCTCGACGCCGTTCGAGAAGTAGATGGTGGCGAAACGAAGCGGGGGCTGGTTCGATGCTTTGGGCCTTTCATCAGCGCCCAGGAGGGGCATGGATTCTAGCCACGGCAGGGCCAGGGCCACGCCGGTGCCGCGCAAAAAATGACGTCTCGATTTCATGGGGTTCCTTGTCCTCCTGCGGGAGTCGAATTTGAGTGACGAGCCAGGGTGCGCGACGCTTCGCGCGCGAGGCGGTGTTGGAATTGGCGGCTGCTGACAATGGCCGTGGCGAGGTCAGCAATGGTGGCGCTGCCGCCCATCTGCGACATGCGCTCGATCAGCACTTCGTCGGAGGGCTGCACCGTGCGGCCCAGGGCGTAGCCGACCATCTTGAAGGCCACGGTGCGCAGCACTTGCTGATTCTGGGTTTGTAAGTAATTGAGCAGGCCATCGACGCCGGCGATTTCGGTTTTGTCGGCGAGCACGCCCTGGTCGTCGACGGCGTTGCCATCGGCGTATTTGGTACGGTAACGGCCCACGGAGTCGTAGCGTTCGAGCGGGAAGCCGAGGGGATCGATGCGGGAGTGGCAACTGGCGCAGGTGGCGTTGCGTTTGTGGGCTTCGAGCTTTTGGCGCAGCGTGAGTCCGCCGAAGTTCTTGTCGTCGGCGGGGAGGATACCGGCGTTGGCGGGGGGAGGCGGCACTTCGGTGCCGAGGATGCGGCGGAGCACCCAATCGCCGCGTTTGACGGGGCTGGTGCGTAGCGGGGCGGAGGTCGCAGTGAGGACGGCGCCGAGGCGCAGCAGACCGCCGCGCTGGAAGCTATGGGCACCGGTGACCATCTCGAGAGCGTCCTTTGACTTCACCTCTTTAGTGACGCCATAGTGCTTGGCGAGCGGCTGATTGAGGAAGGCATAGTCGGCGTTGAGCAGTTCTTTCACCGGACGGCCTTGGCGGATGATGTGCTCAAAGAACGTGACAGCCTCGTTGTACATCGACTCTTTCACTTCGTTGGTAAATTCCGGGAAGCGGCCGGTGTCGACGCCGCGGTGCTCGTCGAAATGATAGAAACCGAGCCATTGGCCGAAGAATTCGGTGGACAGGCGGCGGGCCTTGGCGTTGGCGAGCATGCGCTTCACCTGACGCTGCAAGGCGGCGGGCTGATTCAACTCGCCGGCGCCGGCGGCGCGGAGTAGTTCGTCATCGGGGATGGAGGCCCAGAGGAAATAGCTGATGCGGCTGGCGAGTTCAAACGGAGAAAGCGGCTTGGCGGGCGTGGGGGTGATGGCGTTGGCTTGCTCGACGCGGTAGAGGAACTGGGGCGCGACGAGGATACGGGCGATGAGCGCGCGGATGGCCTGGCGATGGTCATTCGTGGTCTTGTAAATGCGGGTGTAGAAGGCGCGGAGGTCCTGTTGTTCGGTGGCCGAGAGTGGCCGCCGCCAGGCGCGGGCGGCGAGCTTGACACAATCTTCCACATGGCCAGCTTTGCCGGCGCCGACGGCGGCTTGGGCTTCCTGATACTCGTTCAAGAGTTGGGGGACGAAGGGTCGCATTTCAGCGGGCAGGCTGGCGATTTGGGCCTTGGTGAGGGTGGCGAGGCGCAGGCCCTTGAGGTCATATTGGTAGTGCTGGGCGAGCAGGCGGAAGTAGTTTTCGTGATAGTCGAAGGAGGTGTAGAGGTCCGCCCAGGCTTGGTTAAGGCGGGCGCGGGAGGCATCGTCCAAGAGGTTTTCCATGACGAAGCGGTCGTCGCGAATGTACTTCACCTTAAGCAGATACTCGTCGTGTTCGGGGACGTTGAAGGTGCTGTCGAAGGGCAGCGGAACGGGGTCCTTGTCGGCGGGCGAGGCTTCGCCGTTCGAATTGGGGGGCAGCAGTTTGGCCATCTCCATCACGCCGGCTTTGAAGCGCTGGCCGCCGGAGCTAGCGGGATCTCCGACCAGGGCGCGCGTGGGAATGCCGCGCGATCCGCCGTCTTCTCGTTCGGAGAAGAGGATACGGAAGACTTGGTCACGGTCCTTCCCGACTTCGGCGTTTACGCGAAACTCAAGGCCGAAGGCGCCGTCCGGGATAGTGACTTCGAAGAAGACGGTGCCGGTGGAGGCAAAGTCGTTGAGGCCGATGGAGCTGCCATCGGGGCTGGTGCCGAATTTCATGCGCTCGACCGCTTCGGGGCTCAGAACCGCACGCAAGGGTTGGGTAGGCTCCGGCGACGGCGCGCCTTTCAGTTGAGCATTCAAGGCATTCGCCACCACGCCGCGCGGGCCGCCGTTCTTGCGGATGGCGATGGTGGGGTTACGCCAAATCACCACGGGCAGCAAGCCGGGGCGGGGATTGACGGCGGCGACATGCAGATAAATCTTCTTGAGGCCCGTGGTGGGTGGCGCGCCGCGCTGGGCGAAGCGGCCCGTGTTGTAGACGAAAGGATAGGAGGGGCTGAGCTTCAAGGAGCGGTCGTTAAACTGGAGCGGGCTTTCGTCGCCCGCGCCACCGGCGGCCACATCGCCGCGGGCGAACAGCCAACTCGGCCAAGTGATCAGATACTTTTGGATTTCGTCGCATTGGGTCCGGACCGCCTTCAGGTCGGCACCGGGCGCGGGGAGTGCCTGCCAGCGGCTGGCGGCTTCGGACGACGGGTAGCCCAGGTCCTTCCGGTGCATGACCGCGGAGATGTGCTCAACAAAACGCGTGGTGAGGCCTTCGCGCTGGGCGAGTTCCTTCATCGTGACGTTCGGTTGGCCTAACTTCGCGCGATGCTCAAAAAACCAAGCTGCGTAGAAGGCTTTGCCATATTTGTCGAGGCCATAGGGGATGCCGCCTTCGCCGGAGACGGTGCGGAAGCCGTACTTCGTGTGAAGGTCGCGAATGCGGTGAATGGCCGACATTTCAAAGCCGGTCTTGCCGGGGTCGGGGTAGAAGCTGACGGGGCCGGCGCCGATGACGGCGTGGTCGGCGACGCGCTTAGCGGCGGCGAGGTAGTGTTCGACGTTCGCGTCCTGCATGAACTGGACGTCGCCAAAGTTGGTGAAGCCTTCTCCGCCGGCGGCGTCGCTGGAGGCGCCGATGCCGGTGTCGACGGGGATGCCGGTGAGGTCCTCAATGGTATAAGCGTATTCGCCGCTCGTGAGGCGGCGCATGGTGACTCTGCCGGGCTCGCCGTCATGGAGCTTGGCGTAGGCGGTGAGTTGAGTGCGAATGGCGGCGGCGGTCTGTTGCCGGTCGGCGTCATTGGGCTGGGGCATTTTGGGCGGCGGCATGCGCTTCTGTTCGAGCGCGGCCACTACCTTTTGCCAGGTGCGGAAGCCCGGGCCGACGGAGGGGTCGGCCAGCATTTTCTCGAGGTTGACGCCCCCCATGGCCGCTTGGCCGTGGCACTGCACGCAATACTGCTTGACGGTGGCGGTGGCCGCCGGGTGATTCACAGCCGCTGACTGAGCGAAAGCGGCCAAACAGGCCATCAAGGCGGTGGATCGAAGAACGCGCATAGGCACAACTCCTGGCGCCTTTACTTTATCAAACTGCGCTTGATCAAAACGCGCGACGGGGCGAGTCTCCATATCAAGGTGACGATTTCCTCGACGTGCAGGTAACACCCCAGCGGACTATTTTCGAGATGGACTGTTGCAATCGTGTGCATCTTGGCTGATACTGTATTTGTATGTCGACCGAATCGCTTGCCATCCAGCCCCTGACGTCGCTTGACGAATGGGACGATCACGTTCGGGATCGATACGATCCGAACAAACCCAAGGATGCTTTTCGGCAGTACACCGACACCACGCCGCCGGGCGTCCGCGAGTTCTACCGGCAGAATCATTCGCAGCAGACGCTGGCTTTTGTGCTGGCGAAGAAGAAAGAGTACGGGACGCTCGACCGCCGGCGAATGGGCATCTGGGAAGCGCTCGAATACCTCAACACGCTGGTAGACGAAAGTGACCCGGACACGGACCTCTCGCAGATTGAGCATTGCCTGCAGACGGCCGAGGCGATCCGGGCGGGGGGCGAGCCGGATTGGATGGTGCTGACGGGCTTAATCCACGACTTGGGCAAGGTGCTGTGCCTGTGGGATGAGCCGCAATGGGCCGTGGTGGGGGACACATTCCCGGTGGGCTGTGCCTGGAGCCCGAAGATCGTTTATCCGGAGTTTTTTGCGCAAAACCCGGACCATGAGGTCGCCGAGTATCAGACTGAGAATGGCATCTACGAGGCGCATTGCGGTCTCGACAACGTGCACTTGTCCTGGGGGCACGATGAGTACTTATCGATGGTGGTGCGGGATTACCTGCCGGCCGAAGCGGTGGCGATGATCCGGTATCATTCCTGCTACCCGTGGCATCGGGAAGGGGCTTATGGCCACCTGACCAACGCGCACGATGCGGAGATGTTGCCTTGGGTGCAGCGCTTTAATCCGTTCGATCTGTATACGAAGAGCGCGTCGCGGCCGGACGTAGCCCAGTTGCGGCCCTATTATGAGGAACTGATCGCGAAGTACTTTCCGGCCGGGTTGCGCTGGTAGCGGTTAGGCAGGCAACTGGCGTCGAATGGGAGTGTACGCGGCTTGGATGAATTGCGTGGCCGTATTCATGGCTTGGTCAACGTTATTGTTGACCACGGGCACAATCACCCGAACGAGTGCTGAGTCCGTGCGATTGTCGCGAATCGCATCCAACACAACGTAGCCCTTGGCACTATATTCGCTTGCTACGACGCGATCACGGGATTGATACCAGTAAATCACCAAGCTTTTGTCATCTCCTTTTTGAACGACGTAGCGGTTCACTACGATTGGCTCCGCGCGGCCGGGAATCGTCAAATTGGCGAAGCCTTGCTCATTCTGGACCCAGCCGCTACCCGGCAGGCAGTTCTTAGGAGAGTGGGGCGCTTTGCCACTGCGTTGGGAGCGGAAACCGGCGATGAACAGGCCGACAGCGGTGGGGAACCCGGGGGAAGAGAAACTGCGCGTTAGCGTATCGTCGGCCTTGAGGACATCCTGCACTTCCTTCTCCACGACGCCTTCTTGAAAGGTCGTCCAGGTACCAATTACCTTGGATAGAGCGGCTAAGGGCGGCGCCGGCGGCAAGGTTTCCGCGCGGGAGAGTCCGTAAAAGGTGGCCGCCTGGGCCAGCAGGATCACGGTCAATACTTGACCGGCACGGGTGAGAGTGAATTTCATAGGACCTCGTTAGTTGATGGCGGGTTCGGTCCGCGCCTTTTTGACGGTGCGGTAGAGCCAGTTTACGGTTTGATGCAGGACGCCAAGAAGCGCGAAGGCGATCATGAAGATCACCCAGCCTTCGAGCGTGTGGAAGATCCCTTGGGCAAGGTCCTTATCGTATTCGGAGATGATGCCCGTAATCGTGACGCGTGCCGCGTTGGCGATGATGGCGATGGGGACCACGCCCATCAGCAATATAGGGCGTATCCATGCCTTTTGATCGAAAAAATAGCCGTAGACGAGCGACAAGAAAGTAAGCGAGAGCAGGGAGCGGATGCCGCTGCAAGCTTCAACGACGGAGAGCTTGTTGTTTGCCAGTTCGAGGACGTTGCCCTCGCGCAGGGCCGGCAGGCCAATCAAGTTCAAGGTAACTTCCGCCACGGTACTAGCGAAAATCTGCAGCGGGAAAGTGATTTGGTTGTAGATCACGGCTGGGATGGGCACCATGAAAATCAGCAGACAAAGCGGGAAAGTAAGAATGCGGAGGATACGAGTGCCGCAAACCAACCAAATCGCGCCCACGATCGTAAACAAAATGGACGTTCGCTGCAGGAACAACTCCGCGCCCAGGTTGCCGATGGTGAGCTGGAACGCGCCCCAGATCAGCACGGGGATGCCCCAATAACTGGGCTGCAGGGGAGTGGAAAGAAGTTCATCGCGATGTTGCCAGGCGATGTAGGCCGCGATCAGCGGCACAAAGAAGCCATGACCCATGTCGTCGTCGTTGGACCACTGGGATACCAGCATCTGCAACATGGGAAAATAGCAGATCGCGACGAGAGCAAAAAACCACGCGAGAGGTCCCCATGGTACATCGCGGCTAGGCAGCCGCACCGTACCAGGAACAACCACCTCCGAAGGGTTGACCGAATTAACTGGGCTAGTCATCAGGATTACGTTACTCGAGTATATCTGATTCCACTCGGGAAAAACGTTTGCCTTTCCGTCAAGTAGCCGTTCCCGAATGAGCCTACAATGGAGGCCGTGAGCATTTCTCCTCGTTTCGGACTGTTGGCGACCGTGCTGGGGCTGGGTATCGGCCTGTATGGCCAGCCCGGTATTTTTCCGCTAAGCGAGTTGAAAGCCGGGCAAAAAGGAATTGGTCGCACCGTGTTCTCCGGTACCACCATAACCAATTTCGACGTCGAGATTCTGGGGGTGCTGGAGAATAGCGGTCCGAAACAAAGCCTGATTCTGGGCCGTTTGTCCGGCGGACCGCTGGCCACCACCGGGGTGATGCAAGGTATGAGCGGCAGCCCCGTCTGGGTGAACGGCAGGCTGGTTGGCGCCGTAGCCTTTGCGTTTCCTTTTGCCAAGGAGGCGATTGCCGGCATCCGGCCGATGGGCGAAATTCTGGCCAGCACTACCAGTCAGGCTTCGCCGCGCGCCGCCCGCTCCGGCGTGCGTTTCGGCGAGGCGCAACTTGAGGAGATTGCCACGCCGGTCGCCTTTGACGGCCTCACCCAGCGCACACTCGATGAGTTTGCCCCGCAACTGCGCGACTGGGGTTTCTCCCCACGGCAAGGTTTGGGTAGAGGTGGACGTCCTGGTGCCATGGGCGACCCGAAGCTGCTCGCGCCGGGCTCGATGATCTCCGTCCAACTGATGACCGGCGACATGAACGCCGGCGCCGACGGCACGGTGACCTGGATCGACGGCAAGAAGATCTATGCCTTCGGCCATCGATTCTTGTCCGTTGGCGATACGGAACTGCCCTTCGCCCGCGCCGAAGTGCTGGCGTTGCTACCGAGCCTGACGACGTCGTTCAAGATCTCGACGCCACGCGAGTGGATGGGCGCGATCACCAGCGACCGCAACGCGGCCGTCGCCGGCGAGTTGGGCCGCGTTGCCAAATTGCTGCCGAGGCGCATTTCCGTCAATGGCCAGCATCGCTACCAGGTGAACGTGGCGCCGCATCGCTTTTTGGCGCCGCTGATGGTGCAGATGGCGGCTTTCAGCGCCCTCGATGCCACCGAAAGGTCCTTTGGCTCGGCCACCATTGGCGTGCGGGGGCAGATCGAGTTTGAGGATGGCCTGCCGCCCGTCAAGCTCGCCAACCAATACACCGGTGACTTCAGCGTGATCGGTGTGGCCGCGCTCTCGGCCGCCACTCCGCTGGCGACCATCCTCGAAGGCGTGCTGCCCGGGCTGCGCCTGAAGGGCATTGAACTCAACTTTACCGTCAGCGAAGAGCGGCGCCAATGGCGGATCGACAGCGCCTGGAGCAACCATCGCCAAGCCATGCCCGGCGACACTCTGGAGTTGACCGTGGGCCTATCGGCCGAGAATGGGCGCGAGGAGCGCAAGAAGATCCGGTATACCGTACCGACGGGAGCGAAGTCCGGCACTTTGTATTTCACGGTGGGCGACGCCCCGACCTTGAATGCTTTTGAACTGCGCAATTTATTCTCCGGCGGCACGCTGGCCGGCAAAACGCCCGCCGAGATGATCGCGTTATTGAATCGGCAGCGCTCGAATGGCAATATCTACATTCGCGTCTGGCGCGCGGACCCCAGCTATGGCGCCGGCCCGGTGGAACTACCGGGCCTGCCGCCCTCGGCCGCCTTGTCGATCGCCAAGAATGCCCCCCCGCCCCCGGCGAGCGGATCGCTGGTGGCGGAGTTGACGATCGACTGTGGGCCGGTGGTGGTGACGGGGTCGAAGAGCTTTGAGGTGGAGGTGCGGCCGTAAGGGGCCCGTTAGACTAAGGGGATTTCGTCCTTGCTGGAAATCGCCCTACAAAAAGTCGAGACCTCGCCCGCCGACGAGCAGGACGCCATTGCGTCCCAGATCCTCAGCACTCTCGCCGATGAAGAAGCCTGGGTAAAGCGCTTCGCCGAAAAGCGGGACATTCTTCGCCGCATGGCGCCAGAGGCCTTGGACGAAGTGCGCTAGCTAACCCCGCGTCGAACGTGCCGGTCGCCTCGGCCGGACGTGCACCAACTGCGACTCCAAAATGCCCTGGATCTCGTTAAAAACCTCATCCTGATGCCGCATGCCGTCGAGCGTGTAGCAGTTCTGCCCACCGTAGTAGTCGAGCACCGGATTGGTCTGCTCGGCGTAAAGCTGCAAACGCGCCCGGACCACCTCCGGACGGTCGTCATTGCGTTCTTCGAGCGGCACGCCGCAATCGCAGAGCCCTTCGACCCGGGGTGGATTCGTGAAGATATTGTGCACCCGCTTGCACTCGGCGCACTGACGGCGGCCGCTGAGCCGCATCAGCAGCATGTCCTCGTCGACCTGCAAATGGATCACGATCGGCGCCGGCAGTCCGCGCTTTTCGCGCAAACGCTCGAGGAAGATGGCTTGGTTCACGGTGCGCGGATAGCCGTCGATCAGAAAACCTTGGGCGCAATCGGCTTGACTGGTGCGGCGCAACAGCATCCGGTTCATTTGCTCATCGCCGACATAGCCGCCTGCCGCCATCAGGCTTTCGATTCCACGCCCCAAGCGGGTGCGGGAGCGGATCTCCTGGCGGAGCATGTCACCGGTAGCGATTAAGGGAATTTCGAGCCACTGCTGGATGCGCGGTGACTGGGTTCCCTTGCCGCAACCTGGGGGACCGAAGAGCAAGACGATCATGGGCTTGTGCCTCCTGAAGTGTCGGGGCATTTGCAGGCCCGAACAGAAGGCTAACCAAAATTTCACTGAATTGCAATGGGCCTTACGTTAACCTAGCGGCCTTAGTCGCGATAAGCTTCGTCCAGCAACTCCACCACATGCTGTACCGGTCGATTCTGCCCGTGCAATTTCTCGCCCGCGCGTAGTTGCAACATGCAGCCCGGATTCGACGAAATCACGCGGTCGGCCTTGGTTACATTCACGTTGCCCATCTTGCTGGCGAGGATCTCCATCGCCAACTCATTCTGCACCACGTTGTAGATGCCCGCGCTGCCGCAGCAAATGCTGGCGTTCGGCATCTCGACGAAGGTAATGCCGGGGATGCGCGAAATCAACTGGCGCGGCGCCTTGGTCACCTTCTGGCCGTGCGCGAGATGGCAGGAGTCCTGGTAGGTGACCCGGGCGTTAATCGGCTTCATATTGGGGTTGAGGTCGATGCTGGCCAGAAACTCATTCACGTCGCGCATCAGGCCCACGAACTTCTCCGCGCGATGGGCGTAAGCCGCGTCGTGTTCGAGCAGATGGTGGTACTCCTTCAGCGTCGCGCCGCAGCCGCCGGTGTTCGAGATGATGGCGTCGAAGCCGCCGTCCACCATGGCGTCGATATTCTTGCGGGCCAGTGCCCGTGCCTCGTCACGAAAGCCGGAGTGGGCATGCAGCGCGCCGCAGCAGGTCTGCTCCGCCACCACGTGGACCTCGCAGCCATTCTTCTGAAGCACGCGAACGGTGGCTTCGTTTAATTTCGCGAAGAAGACATTCTGCATGCAGCCGGCCAGCAACGCGACCTTCTTTTGCGGGTGGCCTTCGGCTGCCTTCTGCTGCTTGCCCTCGGCCGGAAACACTTCCCCGATCTTGCCAAAGAACGTGGGCCGCTCAGCGGTGGGCGTCAACTGCTCGATCTCGGCCAAGCCCATCAGCTTCAGGATGCCGGTGGCACGTACCAGCGATTGCAGGCCGGTGTTCTGGTAGAGCCATAGCGAAAAGCCGACCACGCTGAGCATCCAGCGCGAGGCCAGCAGGTGCTTAAAGACGATGTTCTCCACCGTGCTGCGGAAAAAGCTCTTGGGGCGCATGGCGTTGAGCTCCGTACGCGCGGCTTCGATCAGCTTGCCGTATTCAACGCCCGAGGGGCAGGCGGTTTCGCAGGCGCGGCAGCCGAGGCAGAGGTCCATGTGCTCGGTGTAGGTGGGGTTCAGCGGCACTTGCCCCGTAGCCACTTGCACCATCTGGTAGATCCGCCCGCGCGGCGAATCCATCTCGACGCCCAATTCACGATAGGTGGGGCAGGCGTTTAAGCACAGGCCGCAGTGGACGCACTTGTCGAGATCGTTTTGCGTGGGCGCGTCGGGGTGACGGCCGGGCTTGACATATTGAGCAGTAGTTTCGCTTGCCATTCTATAGTCTTCCGTAGAGTCGGCCTGGATTGAGCAGACGCTGGGGGTCCATCATCTCTTTCACGCGGCGCATTAAGTCGAAATCGGTCGCCGGGGCGGGCCAAAGCGTGGCACTCGCCGGCCGCGGCTCCGGCGCGTATTCGACGACGCATTTGAGTGGCGGTAAAGCAGCGGGCATGCTTTCGCAATAGGCATAAGCAACGCCATTCCCAGCCCGCAGGATCATCGGCGTCGCGAAGGCCGACAGCACTGCGCCCGCGTCGCTGAACTTGCTCGAAATGCGCACCACACAACCGGCCGGGTGCCCGGCCAGATAAGTTTCCGTGAAGGCGTTGATGCGCGCCCAGATGCTCTGGTCGACCACCGCGAAGCCCGGCAATTCGCGCGCATACCGCTCGAGCACGGGAGCCTGCCCGCCGGCTTCGAGCAGCAGGACGAAGCCCTGCATCCCGAGGGTCTGCGCGGCGGCGGAATTGATCAAATCGAGCGCCATCGGCTGGAGCGTGCTTTTGAGGATGCGATCGCGCGCGGCAATGGCTTCGGCGACGGTTGGGAATTCCTGCGCCCAGGTCCGCACTCCGACGGGCATCGGCAGCAGCTTAAAGTTGAGCACGGTCATCACGCCGAGCGTACCCAAGGCACCGATATGCAGCTTGCCGGTATCGAGCCCGGCGACGTTCTTCACCACCATGCCGCCGGACTGCACCAGCTTGCCTTCCATTGTGGCGTACTGCATGCCAATGACGAGGTCGCGCGCGGTGCCGAACCAGCGGCGGCGGGGGCCGCTGCTGTTGGCGGCAATCACGCCGCCGATGGTGGCTTGGGCGGCGTAGGGCGGATCGAGGGGAATCATCTGCTGATTCTTGGCGAGCAACGCCGATAGTTCGGCAAAGGGCATGCCGGCTTCGACGCTAATGGTCAAGTCGCGCGGTTCGTAGTTGAGCACGCGGTTTAATTTGGCCGTGGAGATGGTCAAATCCGCCGTACCGCGCGGCCCACCGGCGCGGACTTTGCTGAACGCGCCACCGGTTTCGATGGTCTGCTTCTCGCTCGCCGCTTGGGCCAGCGCGGCGGCCAAGGCCGCGGCGGAGTCGGGCATTATGGTCATGCGAAGATCTCGGCCAAGGGAACTTCAATCTCTTCGGCCCGCAGCCAGCCATCGGGCACCAGGACACTGGCGTCGGCCGAATGGATGGAGGCCACGCGGGCGATGGGGTCAATCACCCAGACGAAGGAAGCGCCGCCGTCGAGGTACTCTTCGATGCGCCGTTCGAGCACCGTGGCGTCGTCTTCGGCCGAGGTGATTTCGATACAGAGAAATGGCGCGGCTTCGGCGTTGGGCGCGCCCTTCATGACGCCGATATCGGGCACCGGCAACATCCCGCCGGCCAGCGCCAATTCGGGCAAAACCAGAATTCCCCAGCGCTCGCGCCGGGCCCAAAGGTAAGCGATTGTCGCGGCCTGCACCAAGCTGTGCGCGATCTCTCCCCCGCGGCGTTCTTCGCGGTGGCGGTGGGGCTGAAAGTTAGGGGGCATAAAGTGCTCGACCGAATCGAGTACCGACGTATCCATCACCGTCAGTATACGCCCCCGGCGATGGCCTGGGCCTCGCGGGCCGTCCAGTATTTCGCAACGGAACGCAACGTAATTGGCTGCACCTAGCGCGATGAAGGACCGGTCAAACTAGTCTTCTATGTCATTCAATATAAACAGCTTATCCAAAATCGGGGCCATCCACGCGTGTCCCTGGGTTTCCTTGCAACCCATTGAAGATAATAAGCTTAGTCGAAAATCAAATTTTCTCCCCCAGCCGTGGAAAAATCGCACCCTCAAGGTATGCGGGCCTTCCTTCTCGTTAACCGCTACCGGCTTCGCGAAGAGCGGCAACAACCGCCCTCACTACCGCCACGGCCTTCAGCCAAGCGTTGAATACCACGGTGAATCAACCTACTGCTCCACTCCCTGACCCGTCAGCCACCCCAGAATTTGCTGCACATAGTTCTGCGTCTCCGCATACGGCGGGACGCCCCCGTGTTGATCCACCGGGGCCGGACCCGCGTTGTAAGCCGCCAAAGCGCTCGCCAAGTCTCCCGGGTAGCGATCCAGCAATTGCCGCAGCAAATGGGCCCCGGCGTCGACGTTCTGGCGTGGGTCCATCGCGTTGCGCACCGCGAGTTGGCGCGCTGTCGACGGCATCAGTTGCATCAGCCCCTGGGCACCTTGGCGCGAGACGGCGCAGGGGTAGCCGGCGCTCTCCTGCCGGATCACCGCGCGCAGCAGGTCTGGCGCCAATTGCTCGCGGCGGGCGGCGTCGCGCACGATCGACTCAAGTTGCCCGGTGCTGAGTGGATCGCAAACCAAAGCGGCCGGCTGAGCGGTGGGCGCGGGTGGGGCAGGCGTCAAAGGCTGCGGACGCGGCCACGGAGTGGTGAAAAAGACCGCCGGTTCGTCATCGGCGTGCAACCCCAGGGCTTTGGTCTGCCGTTTCGCCGCCTCGCGCTGCTTCTCAATCGAAGCCGCCATCTTGTCGCCGGCAGTAGTAGGGGCCGCAGGAGGGTCCTGGGCCAGAAGCAGCAGAAGCACAAAGATCATCTGCTCTCACTATCGAACAGCGGATGCGGAATCCACACTTGGGGAAACTGCCTACTCCTCAGTACTCCCGGGAGGTCGAAGCTCTGTCTGAATGGCCACTCTAACGGTCTGTCTTCCGCGACGGCCAACAGAGCCCCGACCGCCAGGGAGCTCTGCATGAGCTACTCCAGGCGATAGTTCGGCGCCTCTTTGGTGATGATGACATCGTGGACGTGGCTTTCCCTGAGTCCCGCGGAGGTGAGGCGGCAGAAGCGCGCGTTCTCCTGTAATTCTTTAATGCTGGCAGAGCCGCTATAGCCCATCCCGGCCCGCAAGCCGCCGACCAGTTGAAACACCCAGTCAGCCAGCGGACCCTTGGACGGCACTCGCCCTTCAATCCCCTCAGGAACCAGTTTATCGGACCGGGCCTGCCCGTAGCGATCGGCATTGCTGCCCTCCGCCATCGCGCCTAACGAACCCATGCCCCGATAGCTCTTAAACGTCCGCCCCTGGTACAAAATGGTCTCGCCCGGGCTTTCGTCCGTGCCGGCCAGCAAACTCCCGATCATCACACAATCGGCACCCGCAGCGATAGCTTTAGTCACATCGCCGGAAAACTTAATTCCCCCGTCGGAAATTAGCGGAATGCCCGCCGCTCGCGTGGCCTTTACCGTTTCCGCGATCGCCGTCACCTGCGGCACGCCGGCGCCCGAAACCACCCGGGTCGTACAGATAGAACCGGGGCCGATCCCCACCTTCACGCCATCGATCCCCAATTCCACCAGGTCACGGGCACCTTCGTAGGTGGCCACGTTGCCCGCCACCAACTGCACCTGAGGGTAGGCCAACTTCACCGCTTTCACGGCCGCTAGTACCCCTTCGCTATGGCCATGCGCCGAATCGATCACGATGGCGTCCACTTTTTTGCGCACCAGTTCGCCGGCCCGCTCAAGAAAGTCGCCGGTCGAGCCGATTGCCGCCGCCACCCGCAAACGCCCCTGGTCGTCCTTGGCGGAGTTCGGATATTTCAGTTTCTTTTGAATATCTTTCACCGTAATCAAGCCCTTCAGGGCCCCGGTCTCGTCGACGACGAGCAGCTTTTCCACCCGATGCTTGCGCAAGGCGCGCTCGGCGTCCTCAAGCGTGGTGCCGACGGGGACCGTAATCAGCGGGTCCTTCGTCATGCGATTGGCGATGGGCTGGCTGAAGTCGGTCTCGAAGCGCAGGTCGCGGTTGGTGAGGATGCCGACCAGCTTGTTATGCGTGTCGACCACGGGGACGCCCGAGATGCGGTACTGCTTCATCAGGTCGAGCGCCACCGAGATCGGCTGATCGGGGTGGGTAGTGAAAGGGTCGACGATCATGCCGCTCTCTGAACGCTTCACCCGGTCCACTTCTTCGGCCTGCCGCTCAATGGTCATATTGCGGTGAATCACGCCCATGCCGCCCTGCTGGGCCAGCGCGATCGCCAAATGGCTCTCGGTCACCGTGTCCATAGCCGAGCTCACCACGGGTATATTCAAGGGAATCCCGCGCGTAAACCACGTCTTTGTATCGGCTTGGGAGGGCTGCACCCCACTGCGGGCCGGCACTAGCAGAACGTCGTCGAATGTAAGGCCTTCAGGGATGAACTCCGGAATCATGCTTGTATCGCATTGTAGCTGATAAACTAACAAAGATAGCTATGCAAGCCACACAGATTCGCCCAGGAATGGTGATCAAATTCAATGCGGAGCTCTACTCCGTCGTCAGTTTCGTGCACCGCACGCCTGGCAACCTCCGCGCTTTCGTCCAAGTGAAGATGCGCGGACTCAAAAGCGGCGCCTTCGCCGAGCACAGATTTGCCTCCACCGACAGTGTGGAAAAGATCAGCCTCGACGATCAGGACATGGAGTTCCTCTACAAGGACGGTACCGACTATCACTTCATGAACGTCGAGAACTACGAGCAGATCCACCTGAGCGAAGAGCTCCTGGGCGACAACGTCAACTACTTGACTCCGCAGCTCAAAGTGAAGGTCACCTTCTTTGAAGAACGCCCCATCAGCATCGAGTTGCCGGCCGCGATTATCATGACGGTGATGGAAACCGAGCCGGGCTTAAAGAGCGCCTCGGTATCGAACGTTGGCAAGCCGGCCACGATGGAGACGGGCCTCGTCGTCACGGTTCCGCCGTTCATCAACCAAGGTGAAAAGATCCGCGTCTCCACCACGGACGGCGAATACCTCGAGCGAGCCTAATCTTCCCGGAAAACTTCGCTTACCGGTAAGCACCAATCCGGCAGCAAGTCGGGTAAGCTGAGGGTTTCGTCCATGGCCAAAACCCGGTCCGGCCCGCCCGGCGGTATCCAGATTTCGATCTCGCTGCTGTCCGGATAGACCACCAAGGCCACCCGGCAACCGGCCCGAAAATATTGGCCCAGTTTACGATGGAGGGCGGGATGTGAATCACTGGGTGAAACCACTTCGATGGCTAAGTCCGGTGCGCCGTCCAACTCTTCCGCCCGGCCGACCATCCGCGGCTTGAGCACCACCGAAACATCCGGGGCTCGCTTAATTGCGGGCCCTAGGATGTAGAGTTGGTCCGAATTCAGGACCTTGCCGATGGGCCTGACCTTTAGATATTGCTTCAGCGAGTAAAAGAGATTGCCCGCGATGTCGTTGTGGAATGTCCTCGGCCTGGTCATGACCATCAATTCGCCTTCGTCCAATTCATAGCGCAACTCATCCGGCTCCATCAGCTGGTCGAATTCGGCCATGGGGATCATTACCTTGCTCGCCATCTCCTTAGTCTAAACGAGTTCTCAGGGGACCTCCGCCATGGCCCATCGAGTACGCTGCCATGCCAAGTCATTCTCACGAATGCGCTAGGCAACCTCAGTTGGGGTCGGCGGTCAGGAAATCTAGTCGGTATGAACTGCCGCATGCGCCGTCACTTCGCGCCAACGCAGATCGCCCCTCAGTTGGCGCAGCGCCCCGCCAACCCAGCTTTTCACCGTCCCCAACGGTACACCCATCCGCGCGGCCACCTCCGACTGTGACAGGCCCTCCCGATAAGCCAAGTCCAAGAGTTGGCGCTGTCGCGGTGGCAGTCGATCCACTGCTTTCCACACCCGGTCGTTTTCCACGGCCGCTTGGCACTCGGCTTCCGGATTGGAGAGCGCGCGAAGTGGTTGCGCAATATCGAGCGAGATGTTGCGCACGGATTGTTGTCCGACCCGGGAGCGCAGATAGTCAATACCCGCGTTCCGCGCGATCGACATCACCCAACTGGAAAGTTTGCCCCGGTCAGTATCGAAGCCGGGAACTTTGTTCCAGATCCGCAGGAATACTTCCTGGGTCAAATCTTCGGCCGTGGCCGTATCGCGCGAGATGCGCCAGACGATGGAATAAACGATGGCGCCATATTGGTCGTAGAGTTCGCCCAAAGCGGCCGTGTCACGCGCACGCAGGCGGACCACCAATTGGTTCACGGGGTCCACTAGAGGGTTCCCGCGCTGGAGGAGTCGACGTGCGCCGCCAGAAACCACACCTGCTGCTCGTTGGTGCGCAGAGCCTGGCTCACCAGCAAGTCATTGGTGCCGTCGTCGCCGGCGGTGGCGGCTTTTTTTGCGCCCGTCCGTACGCCGGCAATTACCTTTTCGTGGGCTTCCAGCAGACGCCGCACCTGTAGCATCGGCTCCTCGCGATCTTTCGGGGGGCGGGCGATCTCCGTGGCCTCCGCCACGTCGGTGGCCATCGCCAAGCTGACGCCGCCCAGTTGCTGGATGCGTTCAGCGAGCGAATCTACCAGTTCCGCCTGTTCTTCATAATGCTTGTCGAAGAGCAAATGCAGGGAATAAAAATCCGGACCGCCGGTTTGCCAATGGTGTTTCTTGTACAGGTCGCGCAGCGTCATCGTGTTGGCGAGTACCTGGTTGAGAGCGTTGACGCTGGCCAAGCAAAGGGCCTCGGTGAGTCCGATAGGCCGACGTACGATCGTGCCAAAGGCTTGTTGGGTAGGAGCAGCTTTCATGTCCCCTTTGCTATTGCACGCGCGGGGCCAATCGGCAAACGACAGGTTTTCGGGGCAATGCGAGCAGAAGTTGCACTCACGCTTGGGCGGGTGAGGCAACATTTACTTCAGGAGGGGAAAATTCAAATGGCGGAGAGAGAGGGATTCGAACCCTCGTTAGAATTTCTCCTAAACACGCTTTCCAAGCGTGCGCCTTCAACCACTCGGCCATCTCTCCAGCCCTTTTATTTTACTTCATTTTGCGGGGGGAGTTGGTTTGCCCTGCAGAATCTGGTTTCGAAGCCGCAGGAAGCCTTCGATTGGCAGGGCGGCTTCGCCTTTGCAATAGGGGCCTGGCTCGGGTAGCAGAGTCGTCGGCAAGTTGAGCACTTCGCGCGCATTGCGATAAACCAGGCGCCCGATGGTGGGTTCGCCCGGCGACGCCTTCGCCGGGGCAATGCCGCAGAGCTTCTCGCGCAAGGCCAATAGCGCGGCGGATTCGATACTGGCGCTCGAGGCCAAGCCCGGGTCGCGGTCCGCCGGTAGGCTCTTCAAACGCGCCTCGGTCAGCCGGATCTCCATGGGGTAGACAATCCAATGGCTGCCGGCCCAGAGCTGCGGCTCCACCTTCACGCGCTCCACCGCTACCGTGGGCGGGTACTCGATGTCCATCCAATAAACGTCGGCCGTTTGGCCATCGGGCACGACGGCATTGTGGGGGCCGGCGAAGTCCGTCTTCACGAGCTCCAGCCGGTTCGGCAGGCCATCGGTGTAGAGTTCGCGATAGAGCGTAATCTGGCCGTGGCCTTCGGGGTTCTGCCCGATGTAAAGCGTGTAGCCGGAGCCGCCCGGAGCCTTGATCACCACGTGGAAGGAGGCGTGGCCGCCGCGTGGCACGGCGGGCGAAAGCATCTCGCGGACCGTGCCGCCCTGGTCCGGCTTCACGATCTCGCCATCCGGGCCAATGCGCCGAAACTCGGAATAGACCTCGATCTGCGCGGCGAGCCACGTCATGGCCAAAAGGGACAACATACATCTGACATTATGCTGGAGATGATGCGGCGAATTGCGGTGGGCTCGAAGAATCCGGTGAAGATTGGCGCGGTGGCCGAGGTGGTGCGTCGGGTTTGGCCCGCGGCGGAGATCGTGGGCGTATCGGTGCCGTCGGGCGTCGGCGTGCAGCCCCGCACCGAAGCTGAGACGCGGCTAGGCGCGGCCAACCGGGCTTCCGCCGCTCGCGTGGCCCTCGACGCCGATTTGGGCATCGGTCTCGAAGGCGGCATCGAAGAGGTGCGCGGGCGGCTGTACTTAGTCAATTCAGTCGTCGTGGTCGACCGGGCCGGCGAACGCGGTGAGGGCGGCGGCGTCCGCATGGAGTTACCGCCGGGTTTCCGCGCCGGCCTCGACGCCGGGCGCGAGTTAGGCGACTTAGTCGATGAAGCGTCCGGCATCTCGAACTCCAAGCAGAAGGAGGGCGCCATCGGCTTACTTACTGCCGGTTTGGCCGATCGCCGCGAGAGCTTCGTGCAAGCGCTCACTTACGCCTTAGTCCGCTGGCTCGCGCCGGCGTTGTATCCTGCCTCGCCCGCAGTTACTTTTCGGTCCTCCACCGCCGAGGACTTACCCTTCATCCTGACCACCGAAGCCCAGGCCTGCCAGGAGGGCTTCGTTGGACAGGATGACGCCACCACCCACCGGGCTTGGTTCGATGACTCCGATGTTGCGCATCGAGTGATTCTGCGCCATGGCCAAGCCGTGGGCTACTTAATCCTCCGTGGCCTGGCCGATCGCCACGAAGCCGTCGAAGTGAAGCGCCTTTGCCTCACCGAACGCGGCGACGGCATCGGATCAGCCGTCATCGCTTGGCTCCTGCCTTGGGCCTTCAATGAGCGGGGCTCGCACCGCGTCTGGCTCGATGTTTACGAGGACAATCTGCGTGCCCGCCACCTGTACAAACGCGCCGGCCTGCGGGAAGAAGGTCGCCTTCGCGAGTGCATCAAAGGTCCGGCCGGCTATCGCACGTTGATTCTGATGTCGATCCTGCGGGCGGAGTGGGAGGCATTGACCGGAGTAAGGAATTCGGACTAACCTAAGAATGCAATGCAGGTGGATGTTCAAGATACCGACACCCAGCTTTCCAAGATGCTAGAGCGCATGGAGAGCGGGGAGACCGTGCTGCTTGCCCGCCAAGGGCGGCCGGTCGCGGAACTGGTGCCCGCGAGAAAGCGGATCGGCCTACCGTTCGGCATTGCGGCAAACTCTCCGCTCGTACCGCCAGGGGATGATTGGTGGGGACCTTTAACCGAAGAAGAACTGGCCACTTGGATGGCCAAGGATTAGTTAGGCCGCGGTGAAAGTGCTTACGGATACCCATACTCGCCCAGCGAACTGAGTATCGCGGCCCGACGAAGCTTGGGCGAGTACGTTAGGCGTCCGCGTGGAACATGTCATCGCCATGGGCAAACTGCCGCTACTGCACTCCGATCACTTTGATCGAATCTTGGTCGCGCAAGCGATCGTAGAAGAAGCTACGTTGGTGAGCAAAGACCCGAAGCTTGCTCAGTATGGCGTGGTAGTTACTTGGTAGTTCTACTTCGCTACCACAGCCCAGTAGCCCGGTCGCGCGCGGACTTGTAAGTCGGGCCGTTGGTCGACGCGGACTTCGAGTGCGTGGTAGCCGGCTTCAAGTAAGTCAGGCGTAAAGCCAAGGAGGTACTGGGTGTGTAACTCGCTGCTGAGTTTTTCGATCGCGTCTTCGAGCCCTTTCTGCCGAGTGAACGGAAATGTCACTCCGCCGGTTTGGCCGGTCAGAACCTCGGTGTCGTTTACCTTGCCCAGGCGGAAGAGTTCGGAAAAACCGCCGAGAATATCTCCGCGGCCTTCGAGCGGGACGTAACTAGGGTCACCGGGAGTTACGTTGGGCGTCGCCGGTCCGCGCTTGCGGGGCGCATTTTGGGCGGCCCTTTGGGTGAAGGCGGTGCGAAAAGCGGAGTAAGTGGCCGCATACACTGTAACTCCCGCGTTCTGGGCGGCCAGTAACAATGACTCAAGTGCCGTTTCACTACCGCGATCGCGCGACTCGGAGATCAACAGCAACACGCGGCGGGCCTTGCGGACGCGGAGCCGGTCGATGGCTTGGTTGGCGGCATCGAGCATCCGGGCGCCTTTGTCGGCTCCGGGCTTGAGGGCGGCAAAGGCTTGGTCGAGCTTGGCTTGGTCGCGCGTACATTCGGTGAGCCACTGCACCCGATCGGAGAAAGCGACTACGCCAGCGCAACCGCGAGCGCCGGTGAGTAACGGCCCCACCATGGAGCTGATTTTGCGCACCTTTTCGAGCACCGGGGCCGAGATGCCCGAAGACTGCACCCCAATCACGAGGGCGATTTCCGCCACACCCGTGCCGATCGTATCGACCATGGCTTTTTGACGCTTGCCCTTGTCGAGCAGAATGAACTGGCTCGCTTCGAGGCCATCGACGGGATTCCCCTGGCGGTCCGTGACATTCACCGGCACCACGACGAAGTTCGACTGGACGCCGAAGTTGGCCTCCTGAGAGAAAAGAGCGACGAACGTCAATAGCCAAGTCATGGCTAATGAGTGAGCAATTTGCGGGCCATCAGGTTCGCGCGTGTTGCGACTCTTTCGGGGCGCGGTACTTCACTTTAAGTTCGGGCGTTTCGAGCACCTTGCCGCCCTGCAACTTGGAGGTAAGGCAGGCTTCGAGAGCACCGCTCACGATCAGGGTGCGCTCCACCGGATAGGGGGCTTTGCCGGTGACGAACATCTCCTCAATCTTACTCACCAGGCAGGCCGAGTAAGTAACATTGGGCACGGGCGAGAGGAAGAATTGCGTAGATGGATAACCGGGCATGCCCTTCACCTTGGCGGCGAAGCAATAGTCATGCACGGCGCCGTCGAGCATCAGTAAGGTCGTTTTTAGCCCGTCGTTGTGTTCAATGAAGTAAGCGGCGGGATTTTTGACTAACTTAGGGAGTTCGTTGTTGCCGACTAAGTCCTGCGTGCGACCGTCCAAGAGAGTTTTGCCCTGCGGCGAATCGCTGCGGGAGAGGGCGGCGGTGAGTAACTGCTTTGAATAACGGTTAGATTGCCATACCGCGTCGCCCTGAATCAGTTGCACGCGGCGGATGCCGGTCTCGCCGCCCTTGCGGCGCTCGATCATGCACTGCATAGCTTCGAGGGCGTGGTAGTCCATCGGATCAGATCCGCCCACGCCGACCATCAGGGCGTCTTCGATTTCGCAGTTGAGGGGTAACTCGAGATCCGGCAGGCGCCAGGTGACTGGCAAGGAAGAGCCGGCGAGCATCGGGAACTTGAGACGCTTCGATTGGTCCACCATCCATTTGGCTTTTTCGAAGCTGTAACTCAAGTGCTTGTCGTTGTAGACAGGCACCGCGCGGCCGTCTTTCTCGAAAACCTCGACGCATTGTTTGAAGAATTCGTAGCGCGGGTAAAGCACTTGGCCTTTTTCATTCTTTGGATAATCGCCGTGTTCGCCGATGATCATGACGGCGTCGACGGCGAGCTTGCCGGTGCCGCAGCGGAGGGCTTCGGCGATGGTGTTGTAGACCGTGAAGCCGAACTCTTTGGCGCGGACGTAGCTTTGGTCGCCGCCGCTGGCGGGGTCACCGGCGGGCTTCTGGTCAGTATAGAGGGAGACGATCTGGACGTCCGGCTTATGCCATTCGCCTTCGTGCGGATAGCCGACGAGAAAACGGTCGCCCATGTGCTGGGCATGCGAGAGGTATTTATAGAGGGTGGTAATTACGGCAACACGCTTAGGCACTTAGGTTCTCCAGAAGGTCGATTCTTTGGTGGCTTGGTATTGGATCCGCGCTAAATGCGGCGTGTCGAGCCGTTTCTGCCCGGCGAATAAGCTATCGACGCCGGCGGCGGTAAGTCCGGTGGTGAGTAAGGTGCGTTCCAGGGGATAGGTGGGCTTGCCCGACAGGAACATCTTTTCCGCGCTATTCGAAAGAGGCGAAAAGAAATTGGCGAGCGAGGTGCGGGCCGGGGGCATGGGCAGATACATCTGGGTGGAGAAGGGCTTCTTCTGCCCCGTCAGACGGGCGGCGAAGTTAAAGTCTTCCACCAGCCCACTGAATAGGATCATGGTCGACTTGAGTCCGTCGGTGTGCTGGTAATGATAGGCGACCGGGTTCCGGACGAGTTTCTTCAGGTCGTCGTCGCTGGGGAAGATATTGTTGAAGCCGGGGCGGGCTGGCTTCAGGGTGTGACTGCGGCAAAGCGCGGCATTCATCAGGTCACGCGACCAAAGGCCCTCTTTCATGGCCTGCCAAAATTGATCGCCCCGGTAAGCCTGCAGCCACTTCACGCCGGTTTCACCGCCTTTGCGGCGCTCCACCATGCACTGCAAGGTCTCGAGAGCATGGAAATCGTAACTGTCCACGCCGCCATAACCAACGCAGACAGCTTCTTCTATCTTGGAATTGAGCGGCATTTCAATCGAAGGTGTGCGCCAAGTTACCGGCAAGCTGGAGCCGGACATAAAAGGAATCTTCATTTTCTGCGCCGTGTCGTACATCTCCTGGGCCCAGGCCCAATTCCAGGAAAGATGTTTGTCGTTGAAGATGGGCGCAACGCGGTTACTTGCCGTATAGACCTTGGTAATTTCGTTGAAGAACTCGTAGCGCGGGTACTTCACCTGACCTTTCTCGGTCTTCGGATAATCGCCATGCTCGCCGATGAGTAAAACGCCGTCCACCGCCAACTTACTGCCGCCAGTAGTAAGTGCTTCAGCGATGGAGGGGTACATCTTCATTTGCGGAAAGCGGGCCGCGCGGTCCTTGGAGAAATCCGTCTTACCGATCTGGTCGACGTAAATTGAAACCAGATCCATTTCGGGATGGTGGTGCGTGCCATTCCAACCGTAGCCTTCGAGGAAGCGGTCGACGATGTGCTGCGAGTGGGAGTATTTGAAATATACGGTGCAGATGGCGGCGATCTTGGGGCGAGCCGGAGGCGCGGCGAGCGCGAGCGCGGACGCACCGAAGAGCAGGTCGCGACGTCGTAGCTGGAATGGAGGCGTCATGGCTTTTATTTTACTCGCGGACGGGGGCGGCCGGGTACGCGGGCGAGGTTTTGCGCGGCGAGCGCATGTCCGGCGGCGGCGGCCTTGGCCCAGCAGTTGCCGGCTTCCGTATAGTCCTGCTGGACTCCGGTGCCGTTGGCGTACATCATCCCGAGCATAGCTTGAGCCGGGGCGTAGCCCATTTCGGCGGCTTGTTTGGTCTTGACGAAGTTTCCCTTGCCTTCGCAGTAGACGGCGAGCGCGTCAGTAAGTGGGGCGGCATTGCAGGCATCATAGTCCGCGAAGTACCCGCGCTTTTGGGCGGTAATTTCGGCGAGCCAGGCCGGCCAGCCGCCAGCAGGCGCTTTGGCTTCGGGACGCCCGCCATCGCCGCGGAAGTCTTTGTCGCGGATCGGCGCCAGGATATTGTTGGCCATCGTGCGGGCCTCTTCGTCTTTGTCCTGGACTAAGTCGATCAGGGCGGCGAAGAGCGCGGGATCTTGACGAACGCCTTTTACCTGGAAGCGAATGGCGTAGCCAATGGCGTCGATGGCGCTCAAACGATCAGTGGGGCTTTGTGGGTTCTTGACGTAGTCGATGAGGATCCGTTGCGCTTCCTGCGAGCGCCAGTTGGCCAGCATCGCGAGAGTTTTGAGCGTGGCCGCGCGGACCTTGGGTTCGCTATCGACGAGAGTCTTGGCGAGGCCGGCGACGGTGGTTTCGTCGAAGATCGCTTGCGAGCAGGTTTCAGCGGCGGCGGCGCGAATCTGCGCGTCGGAGTGCGTGAGTAACTTCCGGACCAGGACCCCGGCTTCCGCGCCGCCGACCAGGGCGAGTTCTTTGAAGTAACCCTGAGTCACTACGGGCTTGAAAGTCTTGAGTAAGCTTGCCTCTTCGGCCGATAGCGGTAGATTCTTGTTGCGCAAACGAGTAGCCCAGGCGAGGCCATCGTCATTACTTGCCGGGTGATAGGTGCGAGCGCCCAATTCGTCGAATTCGCGATAGATTATCGGCAGGCCTTTGGCATTCATGCGGCTGTAAGTGTCGCGAACAGTCTGGATGTGGGTGAGTAAGTCACGCATGCCGAGGACCGTGTAGTACGAGGGCGGATGGACCGTGGAGGGAGTAAGTTCCGACGGAATCTTCCACCAGCCCCAGCTATAAGTGACGGCGGCGGTGATGAGCGTGGCGTTCTGGGTGCCGAATTCGCCGGAGATCTTCGCACCTTCACCTTTGCCGTACATGTAGATGCGGCGGGGGTTGATGGGATAAGTCTTGCGGGCCCAGGCGATCATCTGGCGGATGGGCTCATGGTCGGCGTCGCCGAATTTCTGGGCTTGGGGATGGATGCCGATGAGGACATAGCCATCGGCGAGGCCTTGACGGCGGAGCGACTCGCGCACGGGAAGGATTTCGTCGGCCGAGGGACGGTCATGCTCCGGGAAGCAGAGAATCAGGCCGAGTTGCTGGCGCGGGTCGGCGGTCAAGGCGCTGTGGGCCGGGGCTTCCACGGCGTAGCGGACAGTGAATTTGCCGGCGGGGTCCTGCAGTTCAGCTTCGCTGGCGGCTTGGAGAGGGGCGGCCAGCAGCGGGAGGGTGAGCCAGAAGAGGGTTTTCATAGAAGTTAGGGTGAGTATATATCAGTGACGAAACGAACCGGGGAGTTGTTGATTCTTAAGGCTTTGTGGTTTCGCGATCAGAGCGTAGGCTTCGTGCAGGTGGACGGCGAGGTCCTCGTCGCTCACCTCGCTCAATTCTACGCCGACCCAGCCTTTGACGCCGACATAGGGCGGGCGGAAGTAGGCGCGAGGGTCGCTCTGGATGAGGAGGGCCTGCGCGCCGGGCTCGACCGGGATCCAAACGGCGACGTGGCCGTCGCCGTGGTGGTTATTGGCGAACATGCAGTAGACCTTCTTTTTGACAAAAAAAGTAGGCGCGTCATGGGATCTCTTGAGGACATTTTCCAATGAATTTCGAAAATTTGGGCTGGAATGCCTATTGGGATGGCGTGTTTGCGCCATTCGCTGATGCTGGGGTCTTCGGGCGCGGGCAAGTCGACCTTGGCCAATCGCCTGCGTGGCTACGAGGTGATGAGGACGAAGCCGGTGCGGGAGCATGACTCGCGCGGGCGGCATACGACGACGCACCGCGAGTTGATCGCGCTGGACTTGGGCTGGTTGCTGATGGACGTTGCACTCGACCATACCTTTGCCGATGTGGCGGCGCTGGCGGCTGGGTGCCCGTTTGGCGATTGCCGCCACCAGACGGAGCCCGGCTGCGCGGTGCGTCAGGCTCTCGAGGATGGGCGGCTGGATGCGGGGAGGTGGGGCAGTTTTCAGAAGCTGGAGCGCGAGATCGCCCATCTGGAGCGATCGGCCGACCCGAAGGCGCAGGCCGAGCAGAAGCAACGCTGGAAGGCGATTCATAAGGAGCAGCGGCGGATGTACCCTGAAAGGAGGCGAAAATAAGTGCCTCAGAATGAATGAGTTACAAGCGGTAAAGTAGCTAAGTAATTGATTCTAATCTACTTGCCTTGTTTAGACGCCGGTTAGCGAATGCATACTTGGCTGTAAGCTATTGTAAAAAAGGAAGTTAGGATTGAGTCGATCTCAATCCTAAACCCTTTGCAAAAGGACCGGCCGGGGGGGCTGGTCCTTACTTTACGACCCCCGCTTAGGCGGCGGGGTCGTAGAGGCGTTGGGTGAAGCTGAGCGAGTCTCCCGATTCGCTCAGCGAGATGCGGACGTAGCTGGCGGGGCGGATGCGGCCGGCTAGGATGAAGCTCGCCAGGGGCTGCAGAATCTGCCGGTGGATGGTCCGTTTGAGCTCCCGGGCCCCGAATTGGTCGCTGATGCCGCGCTCCAAAAGGTGGGCGCGAGCTTCGGGCCGGACCTCAATGTTAAAGCAACGCAGGCCCAGGCGGCTGCGGATGTGGGCATCGAGGCGGGCGAGCTGTAGGTCCAGGATCTGCTCCAAGGCGGCCTTCGAAAGCGGCTCGTAGGTAACCGTGGAATCGAGCCGGTTGATGAACTCGGGCGCGAAGGCCTTGCGGACGGCGTTGTCCGCGATGGCCGCGAGTTTGCGCGACCGGTCCTCAGTTTCGGTCGTGGATAGTCCTCCGGAGCCGCGTCCGAATCCGAAGCCGGAACCAAGCTCCTTCATCATGGCGGCGGCGCCAAGGTTGCTCGTCATGAAAATGATTGAGTTCTCGAAGGTGACGCTGGTGTTGTCGCCGAGGCGCAGGACGCCTTTGTCGAGCACGCCCAGCAGTAGCCGGTTGAGCGACGGCGCGGCCTTTTCCACTTCGTCGAACAGGATGATCGACAGCGGCGTGTGCTCGGTGGCCACGGAACTTAGCCGGAACTGGGTGAGCAGCGGCTGGGTTTCGCGATGGCCGAGATAGCCGGGCGGGGCGCCAATGAGTTTGGCCACCTCGTGGTCCATCTGGTATTCGCCGCAATCGATCTTGAGTACGGACTTCTCGCTGCCATGCAGGACCTCGGCGAGGGCCTCCACCGTGCGGGTCTTGCCGGTGCCGGACGGCCCGAGCAAGAGAAAGACGCCTGCGGGACGACCTTCCGGGGAGAGGCCGGCCTGGAACATCGTCACATAGGGGACGATGGCGTCGATGGCCGCCTCCTGGCCGATCAGGCGCAGACGAAGCTCATGGGCCAAGTCACGGTCGTTGAGGTTCGGCGGTAACCCAGACGGGTTCCGGCGGCGGGAATTTATGGATGTAGTCTTCAAGACGCAAGGTCCTCCTTCTCTTGTCCCCAGTATAGTGAAGGAGAACCAAAAAACAGGGGGGTGGAAGGGCCGTTTCAGGCCCTTTTCGGAAAAAATCTTGAAACTTTAAGTCTTTAAGAATGATTGGATTGCGGTTGAAATCCGGGGGCTGGCGTGGCCATCTCCGTAAGGGTTGTGAACGAAACTTCGCCGGACGTATTCCGAGGGCGAATCGAGCAGACGGGTGCACTGGCGAACGATGCGTTTTTCATCGGTTCCCACCAACTGCACCGTGCCGGCATCGATGGCTTCAGGACGCTCGGTTTTGTCGCGGAGCACTAGAATGGGCTTGCCGAGGCTGGGGCCCTCTTCCTGCACGCCGCCCGAGTCGGTGATGACAAAGTGGCAACGACGGAGGAGGTCGACGAAGGACACGTAGTCCAGAGGTTCGATCAACTGAATGTTGGGTTGGTCGCCCAGATTTTCCCGCACCACCGCTTCGACGCTGGGGTTCGGGTGGACGGGCAGGATCATGTGCACGTCGCTACGGGCGGCAATCTTTCGCAGAGCGCGGCAGACCTTGAGTTGGGCGTCGCCAAAGCTTTCGCGGCGGTGCATGGTGACGAGGACGAGGCGGCGGCCCTCGGGGGCTTCGAAGGAGTGGAAGGGGATGAGTTCGCCGCTCAGGATCTGATCTCGGACGAACAGCAGGGCATCGACGCCGGTGTTGCCGGTGATGTGGACGTATTTTTCGGGGACGCCTTCGGCCAGCAGGTTATTGCGGCCGCGCTCCGTGGCGGCGAAGTGGAGGGCGGACAGGCGCGTCGTCACCACGCGGTTCATCTCTTCGGGGAAGGGCTGCCACAGGTCGAAAGTGCGCAGGCCAGCTTCAATGTGGGCGACGGGAACGCGCTGATAAAAGGACGCCAGCGCGCCGCAGAAGGTAGATGTCGTATCGCCTTGCACGATCACCAGTTCGGGCAGAAAGTCGAGCATCACGCGCTCGAGGCCGGCCAGAATACGGGCCGTCGACGCGGTCAGCGATTGGCCCGGCTGCATGGTGTCGAGGTCGTAGTTGGGCTCCACCTCGAAGACGCTCAACACGGAGTCGAGCATTTCGCGGTGTTGCGCGGTGACGCACACCCGGACTTCAAAGTCTTCGGGCCGCGATTGGAGGTCGCGGATGACGGGGCACAGTTTGATGGCCTCAGGCCTGGTGCCGAACAACACGAGAACGCGCTTCGGCCGGATGATTTCGTTTAACACGGTCGATTGTTGTTTTTACTTGTGGCGGTAGGTAATACGACCTTTGGTGAGATCGTAGGGCGACAGTTCCATGGTGACGCGGTCACCGGCGAGGACACGAATCCGGTTGCGGCGCAGCTTGCCGGCGAGGTGCGCCAGAACGATGCGTTCCTGATCCAGTTGGACGCTAAAGAGCCCACTGGGGAATTTTTCCACCACGGTGCCGGTCACTTCAATGCAATCTTCTTTACTCATTGCCCTCCTAGGCAAATTCGAGCGAGCCCCGTGGCTCGCATTCCGGGGATAATCTCACAATATTTAAGAATAACCTATTGGCGGCTTTTGGGTAAGGTCATTTGAAGTCACCAAGGAGGATACACTGCAAGGTGTTGCAAACATCCAGCATTCAGGATTCCGGAATCCTCATTACGGGCGCGGGCCGGGGCATTGGCAAGCGATTGGCGATCGGGTTGGCGCAATTGGGAGCCCGGGTGGGGCTGCTGGCGCGCAGCAAAGCCGAGCTCGATTTGGCCGCTTTGGAGATTGAGCACGCCGGGGGGACGTCGCTGCGGATCCGGGCCGATGTGCGGGATTACGAACAAACGGCGGCCGCGATCGACCGCATGCGTGCCCACTTTGGCCGGCTGGATGCCGTCATCTGCGCGGCGGCGATCCAAGGGCCGATCGGGCCCTTTGCCGAAAGCGACCCGAAAGCCTGGGCGGAGACCATCGACACGAATCTGATTGGGGTGATGCATACCTGCCGCGCGGCGCTGCCGGGGATGCTGGCGGCTAAACAAGGCAAGCTGTTGCTGATCACCGGCGGCGGGGCCACCAAGCCGCGACCGAATTTTACGGCCTACGCGGCGGCCAAGACGGCCCTCGTCCGTTTCGCTGAGAGCCTGGCGGATGAAGTGGCGGAGCACAACGTGCAAGTGAACTGCATGGCGCCGGGGGCGGCCTATACGAGCATGACGGATGAGATTCTGCGTGCCGGCGAAGGTGCTGGCTGGCGCGAGCAAGAGGACGCGCAACAGGTGCGGCAAAGCGGCGGTATCGTGCCGGAGAAGCAGATTCAACTCGTCGCCTTCCTGATCTCCGAGCGCTCGAACCACATCAGCGGGAAGCTGATCCACGTGAGCGACGATTGGAAGCGGCTTGAGAAGGAGAGCCTGTCGCCGGAGGCTTATACCTTGCGGCGGATCCAGCGGGCTTAGTGGTGCTCGCCCGGGGCCGTCGCACTAAAGGCGGTCCTGCTCCAGGAAACGGCCGCTTTCGCCTGGGACGGCAGGATGTCTGCGCCAAAGGTCGAGCAGGCGGGAATCCATTTTCTTCAAGATCGGTCGTAACTCGGCTACTGGTTGGCTTTTGCGTTCGATGACGATAACCGCGCCGCCAACCGTAACGCCAAGAGCCTTACGCCGCGTCATCGAACGCCAGAATCACGCATTTGCCCAAAGCTTCGAGCGCGGCCTGAATCCTTTCGGGTTTCGTCACATGCTTCGGGTTCAGCATTCGCCGAACCACGGTTTCGCTCACGTTCAGCCGGCCGGCCAACTCGGTGTTGGGCATCCCGGTCTCTCGCAGGAAAACGTAGAGGGCCAGCTTCGGGGCCAGATACAGCGGTACCGGGATCAGTCGTTGGCCGCGTTTCGGCTTGCTTGGCGCCGGAACCGTTTCGTTGCGTATCATCCGCCCGGCCAGCGCTTCCGCCAGGCAATCCTGGGCTTCGGCCAAGGTATCGGCCAAGTCCCGGCCGCCGGTAAGCGCTTCGGGAAGGTCAGGGAAGCGCGCGTGGAACCCACCGGTGGCCTCAACGAGCAGCGTGGCGGGATACGAAGCGGTAAACATTTACAGATCCTCCTGGTCGATATCGAGTTGCTTGCACATGGCGGACAACAAACCGGGGCCGATTTCTTTCTTCGGGTCCTTGAACACGGTTAGTCGATCGCCAATATAGACGGTGCCGTGACTGCCGCGCCCGCGTTCGCGATTCCAGCGGTAGCCGAGGCCTTTTCGCTTGGCCAAAGCCTTGAGCTTGCGTAGAAACTCGCTGCCCTTCACCTAGCCAGTATCGAACACTTGTGTTCGATCGGCAACCACCATCTTGCCATCGCTCCTCTTCATCGCACTAAACTCGTCTCATGACCTCCAGCGATACGACCGTGCCCCACGCCGACGACCCGGGCTCGGTCGAATCCTGGCTCATCTCCGCCGGGCGGGACCGGCGCCCTGGCTCGCCCCTCAACGTGCCGCCCTCCCCGCTTCGAACTTCGTGCTGGGCGAGCGCCGCGCCTACACAAGCGACGACGGCACTCCCGGCTGGGAGGCGCTTGAGGAGATCGTGGGTGGCCTCGAAGGTGGCTCTGCCGTCTCGTTCGCCTCCGCCATAGACCTGTGGATGGGATCTGGATCGGGCGCTGCGCCATCCGTCCTCCCAATAAACTCGCCGGGAATCATGTTAGCTTGGCTAAAGATGGCGATTCTCCTCACCAATCCGCCGGTCACCATCGCCGCCGAAGGCCTTCCGCACAAGACCTGGACCCGGCCTGAGGTCGACGTCCTCGAATCGACCGGGCTTTTCGTGGGGCTTCGTTTCGAGCTCATGGACGGAGAACTGATCGACAAAATGGGCAAGAAGAGAAAGCACGTTAGTTGTACGCGGCAGACCGTGATCGCTCTCGAAGCCGTTTTCGGGGCTGACTTTGTGAATCAGGAAGCGCCGATCGACGTCGCTTCGGCTGACAATCTCCGCAACGAACCGGAACCCGACGTGATCGTGCTGCGATGTGCTTCCCGCCAACTCGAGGCCAATCCTCAGCCCAGCGACGTGCTGCTGGTGGTCGAGATCGCCGACACCACGCTGCGCCATGATCTCGGTAGCAAGGCCGCGCTTTACGCCCGCGCTGGCATACTTGAGTACTGGGTCCTCGACGTCAACGCGCGCCGGTTGCACGTTTTGCGCGAGCCCTCCGCCGGGGCCTATCAATTGCAACTTGAGTTAGAGGAATCCGACAGTGTTTCGCCACTCGCCAAACCCGTCCCCATTTCGGTCGCCAGCCTACTCGTTTGAGTCAAGACGAGTTTCCATATTCTTATCAACCACTTAAGCCAAATCCCTTGCTCCCGCCTGCTACCCTGGAAGTGTCCCCCCAAAGAGTGGGACCGGCCTCCTGGCCGGTCGATAGGAAACCGTGAATCCAACCATTGACGCAATAGAATCAACAACTCCCGGGTTCGTTTCGTCAAGTCGGGAGGCGCAGGTGAAGACCTCATCCGTGGACATCCTGCGCTTTCGCCATGGCACCCTCCACGCCGAAACAGACGCCCTCGGCGTCGAAGAGCCCCTCGAGATCCGCCTGGGCGTCTGGCGCGGCACCACGCGCGTCTATCGCAACGTCGTCGTCACGATGCGCACCCCCGGCGACGATGCGGACCTGGCCGCCGGCTTTCTCTTCACCGAGGGGATCCTGCAACAGCCAGGCCAAATCGAAGCCATCGCCGCCTGGGACGCAGCCCTCTCCAACGTCTGGCGCGTCGACCTCGCGCCCGGCGTCGAAGTCGACTGGAAGCGGCTCGAACGCCTCACCTATGCGGCCTCCAGCTGCGGGATGTGCGGCAAGGCGTCCATCGAAATGGTGGCGGCGCGCTTGCCGGCCGTGGCCTTGTCCGAATCGAAGTTCCGTGCTGAGGTGCTAGTGAAGTTGCCCGACCGGCTACAAACTGCCCAAGCGGCATTCGCCTCCACCGGGTCACTGCACGCCGCGGCCCTGTTTACCGCGGAGGGCGCACTGCAAGGCTGCTTCGAGGACGTCGGCCGTCACAATGCCGTTGACAAGCTGATCGGCCATGAGTGGCGCGTGGGGCGTAGCTTGCGCGAAGCCATCCTGCTGGTGAGCGGGCGGGCCGGCTTTGAGCTGGTGCAGAAAGCCGCCATGGCCGGGGTGCCGTTGATGGCCGCCGTGGGCGCGCCGTCCAGTCTGGCTGTCGAATTGGCCGAGGCCGCCGGCATGACGCTGGTGGGTTTTTTGCGTGGCGAGCGCTTCAACATCTATTGCGGCGGACACCGGCTGGAAGTAGAAGCGGTATCCTAGTAAGTTTGGAGGCCTCTGTTGAGTATTGGTTATGCGTTTAGTGCCTTTTTTGGCATCCTGTTCAAAAATCAGATTCCGGACGATGTAGCGGCGGCCTTGGGCTGGGTGCGGCGCGATAGCAAGCCGAAGGTCGCGGAGAAGCCCAAAAAAGAAGAGCCCGTCGTAGGCCCCGGCGATGGGGCTTTGCAGATCTTGGGCATTCTGCAGCGCGATGCCCGCTTAGTGGACTTCCTGATGGAGAACATCGCGCCCTATACCGACGAGCAGATTGGCGCGGCCGTGCGCGGCGTACATGAGCAGAGCCGCCAGACGCTGGAACGGTACCTGCAGTTCGCCCCGGTGATCGATGGCGTGGAAGGTACTTATGCGAAGGTGAACAGCAAGGATCCGGCGGCGGTGAAGCTAATCGGCAACGTGCCGGCCGATGGCAAAGCGGCCGGCGGCACCTTGCGACACAAAGGCTGGCGCGTGACGAAGACCGATTTGCCCCCCATTTTTGCCCACCAGAAGACCGACATCCTGGCGCCGGCGGAAATCGAAATCGCGTAACGGATGAAGCCGGTACTGGGAATCGATTTAGGCACAACAAACTGTGCCCTGGCCTTGGGCGGCGAGCAGATTTCGCTGCTGCCGGTGGCGCAATTGGTGAATCCGGGCGAGATGCAGTCGCCGGATTTGCTGCCTTCGTTTTTGTTCGTGCCGGGTCCGGCGGATTTTCCGGCCGGCTCAACGGCATTGCCTTGGGACGATGCGCCGCCTTACGTGGTAGGGACGCTGGCGCGCAAGCGGGGCGCGGAGAATGCGGGCCGCCTGGTCTCCTCGGCGAAGAGTTGGCTGTCGCACGCGGGCGTCGATCGCAACGCGGCCTTGCTGCCATCGGCGGCGCCCGAGGGCGTGACGAAGCTGTCTCCCGTCGAGGCATCGCGCGCTTATCTCGAACACTTGCGCCAGGCTAGCGAACTCGACTTTGCCGCGCATCAGGTGCTCGTCACCGTACCCGCGTCCTTTGACGCGGTGGCCCGCGACTTGACCCTGAAGGCCGCTGCCTTGGCCGGCTGCGGCGACGTCATGTTGCTCGAAGAACCGCAGGCGGCCTTCTACGCGTGGCTCGAGCGCCACGCCGATTGGCGCGAGCGTATCGGCTCGCGGGACCGCGTGCTGGTGATCGACGTGGGCGGCGGCACCACCGACTTTACGCTCATCGCGGTCGAAGAGTCCCAAGGCGCCCTAGCGCTCGAGCGCTTGGCGGTGGGCGAGCACATCCTGCTCGGCGGCGACAACATGGACTTGGCCTTGGCCCGCTTCCTCGAACAGCGTTTGCCGAAGCTCGATCCGGTGCAGTTTCAGTCCTTGTGGCAGCAGTGCCGGGCGGCCAAAGAGGCGCTCTTGTCGAATGAGGGTCCCAATGAACAGCCGGTCACCTTACTGGGCCGTGGATCGTCTTTGATTGGCGGGACGATCAAGGGTCAACTGACGCGGGCTGAAGTCCGGGAGTTGTTATTGAATGGCTTCTTCCCGCAAGTCGCATCGACAGAGATGCCGGAGCGATCGAAGCGGTCGGGTCTGCAGTCGATGGGCTTGCCCTATGCGGCCGATGCGGCGATCACCCGGCATTTGGCGCAGTTTTTGCGGTCGGTGAAGCTAGGCGTGCTGACCGCCCCGACGCATGTGTTGTTCAACGGCGGCGTCTTCCGCGCGGCGGCCTTGCGGGAGCGCGTGCTGACGGTGCTCAACCAATGGCTGACGGCCGAAGGCGCTCCCTCGGCCCGGGCACTCGAAGGTGAGGACCTGATGCACGCCGTGGCCCGCGGCGCGGCCTACTACGGCGTCATGCGGCAGACGCCGGGCGGAATTCGCATTCGCGGCGGCGTGCCGCGCACTTACTATATCGGCATCGAAGAAAGCTTACCCGCGGTGCCGTTTATGAAGCCGCCGCTCAAGGCGCTTACCGTGGTGCCATTCGGAATGGAAGAGGGCACCACGCATCGCTTTGCCGAGCGGGAATTCGGCTTGGTGGTGGGCGAGCCGGCGGAATTCCGATTCTTCGTCTCGTCGACGCGGCGGGACGATCCGGCGGGCGAGTTACTCGAGCGAGTCACCGAAGAGCTGGACGAATTACCCGCGATGGAGATCACTCTGCCCGCAAACGCGGGGGATGCGGGCGTAATTGCGGCAACCCTAGAGTCCACGGTTACGGAGACCGGGCTGTTGCAATTGTGGATTGTGGCGCGGGATGGACGGCGTTGGAAGTTAGAGTTTAATGTGCGGGAGCGCGGCTAAGTTCTAGTACCGATCAAGGGCGCTGCGTGGCCAAAAGCAAGGAATCCTCCCTCGCCTTAGTACTTATTTAGTGCTTATTTAGTACTTTCTAAGGTTTTCCCTTGCATCAGGCCGAAAAAACAGGTAAACCAAAGGGGAGTTACACTTCCCCCGTGCTAACACTGAAATACACTTTTGAGGCATCGGTTCATGAGATGAGCCGGCTGCTAGCCGAGGAGGCTTACCCCTCTCGGGTGATGTGGCTCCAACCCGGTCACGTCGTATACTACCGGCGCCAGTGGTATGTCCACGTGCCGAACACGATGCTGACGGCGATGGTGGCCCGGTCGTACTTTCGCGCGGGCTTTGACCAGGGGTTAGGCTTAACCGTCGACGCGATTTGCCAGTTGGACGGCACCACTTGTTGCTCCGTGTTTGTGCCGGAGAACGTGGCGCAGGCACGTCGCCTGGGTCTCGACAAAGACGATGTGCGGATGTCGGTGTTGTTGGAGCCGCTGGTGGCGCAGCGGGTGAAGAATCCTCTCTATTGGGCGGTTTTGCGGTGGTTGGGTCGCAAGAACACGCCGATTGTGGCGCGTTTGTTCCGCGATGGTTGATTTACTTTCGGCGACGGTAAAGCTTCAGGGTCGGCCAGGTTTTCACTAACTGATATTGGGCGAGCCATGGCGCAAGCGTGGGGCGGGTGGCGATGGCGAGTGCGGGGTTCAAGGGCCCGAGGCCGTCAGCGATCCAGGTGGGTTGGGTGCGCGCGAGCCGGGCGAGATGCCTTTCCGTTTGCTGGTAATCACTGGGCTGGGCAGAGACTAAGTGGCGATCGGCGAAGACACCGGTGAGGGGTTGGCTCTCGAGATATGGGGTACCGAGCGGCGCGCGCGTGAGGACGTAGAGCTCCGGACGATAGCCCCAGACGAAGAGCGATTCACCAGGCGGAATCTCGCGGGCGGCGCGTTGGGTGTCTGCAAAGAGGGCGAGGTCTGGGTTCGTTTGGTTTTGGGCGACGCGGACATAGCCGGGGGCGAAGCGGATGAGGGGAACCAGCAGCAAAAGCAGCACGCAAATAGGGCGGCCATGGGCCAGCGAGCGAGCGGCGAGCAACGCCAGCGGCGGCACGAGTGCGAAGTAGTAGCGGGGGAAGAAGCGCAAGCCGAGCGCGACCGAAGCGAGCATCAGCAAGGGCCAGGCGGCATAGCGCCAGCTTTCGCGCCTTAGGGTGATTGTGGCGCCCAGGACCAGCGCGGCCGCAAAGCCGAGCCAGTTGGTGGTGCGCCGGAAGCCTTCGCGCCAGGGCGAGACGAGGAAAGTATCGTTCGAATAAACGGCGCCCCATTGCCAGACCTGCTGCCAGTAGTCGCCGGCGGCGCCCAGGGCGATGAGGGTGAGGGCCAGCGAGAATACGGGGATCGCAAAGCCGGCGAGGAGCATTCCCCAAGCGGCGACGGGTAGGAAGAGCGCGGCGGCGGCGAGGACGAAGAGGCCTTTGGCGTGGGCGCAGAGGGCTAGGCCCGCCATTAGGCCGGCGACGAAGGGCTTGGCGCGCCAAGCGAAGCCCACGGCGAGCAGATGGGGCAGGACGAGCAGCAGGTCCGGCGCGATGGCCATGACGGCGGCGGGGAGCCCGAAGGTGAGGAAGAAGGCGGTGAGGGCGGCGGCCAGGTGCGCTTCCCGTCGCGCCTGCGTCGCATAGTAGGCCGCGTAGGCGCAGGCGAAGATGAAGGCGGCCGAGAGGAGTCTTAAAGGCCAGCCATCATGGGCGCCGCAGAGGAGGTAGAAGAGCATGGCGAGCGGCGGCTTGTCGTACCAGAAGTCGCGGTAAGGGACGAGGCCTTGCAGGATCGCGAGCGCGCCGGACATGGGGTAAGCCTCTTCGACCCAGAGCACGCGCCAATGCGCCATGCGAGTGGCCAGGATGAGGAGGAAGAGGCCGAGGCCGAAGCGGACGTTCATGGGCCTTTCCAGTGTACTGGCTTTGGTGTTTGCGACTCGTGGAGAGCAGTGGACCGTGGCTCGATTGAGTTGGCGGGCTGGGAGACCGCCCTACAGCGATGGGAACGAAGATGAGGCATGATAAAGGAGTATGAGTTCGCACGTCGTCGTCCCCAATACGGAAGCCGCTATTCTTGCGCGGATCATCCGCGACGACGATCAGCCTCTCACACCTGACGCCGCCCGTTACCTCCTTTCTATGCGTCTGCCGGCTAGCGATGAAGATCGGGGCAACGAGCTTTCGCCCCGATGCTGTTCGGCAACCACGTGGTCAATCTGGAAAGGCAAGGCAACCTCGCTCTCGCGTGTCCGCATTGCAATCGCTACAAAGGCCCTAACATCGCGGGCATAGATCCGCAGACGGGTGAACTCGTCCGGCTTTTCCATCCGCGGGCCGACGAGTGGGTAGAGCACTTTGCGTTCGAGGGTGCGCGGGTGGCAGGTAAAACGCCGGTAGGTCGCACCACGGTTCACGTACTCGCTATGAACGCAGAGGGGCCTCTCCGCCTTCGGGCTCGTCTGTCTCTAACGTTGTAACGTGATCGATCCTTAGGCGGGCTGAGAGCCCGCCCTACTGGCCGCCCTATTGGCCCCCCCACTGGTCCCCCCACTGGGGCATACCTAGTAGTGCAGCGCCAACTCCGGGGCGAGTAACTCGCCCTGCGGACCCGGCAATACACCCACGGCGCGCAGCGCGAGCAGGAATGGGCGGAGGCGGGTGAGGGTGGCTTGGTAGGAGTCAGTTGGGGTGGTGAGGACATCGGCTTCATCGGAGTTGTCGCCGGATTCGCCGCTACCGAAGCGGGCGGCGAGGGCTTCGAGCGGGGACTTGCGCTTGGGGAATTGCTTGAGCTCAATGGAGTCCGACGGTTTCAGTTTGAGGATACGCTTGGTGGCATCGAGCGCGGCGTTGAAGCCGCCGAGTTCGTCCACCAGGCCAAGGCCGAAGGCGTCTTCGCCGCTCCAGACGCGGCCTTTGGCCACTTGGAGGACCTTCTCCTTGGGAAGCTTGCGGCCGGCGGCGACGCGGGAGGTGAAGGTTTCGTAGATGCGGTCGAGCGAGGAGCGGAAGCGTTCGAGTTCGGTGGGCGAGAAGTCCCGGCCCGAATCGTACATGCTGGAGTTTTGCCCGTATTTGACCGCGTCGAAGGAGAGGCCGAGTTTCTCAAACAAGCCGGCCATGATGAACTTGCCGGAGACGACGCCGATGGAGCCCGTGATCGTTCCGGGCTGGGCGATGATGCGGTCGGCATCCATCGCCACCCAATAGCCGCCGGAAGCGGCCACGGCGCCCATGGAGATGATGACGGGCTTACCCTTTTGGCGCGCGCGCTGCACTTCGCGGCCGATGACGTCGGAGGCGATGGCGCTGCCGCCAGGGGAATCGACGCGGAAGAGGATAGCCTTCACCTCGGGATCGTCCATGGCTTGACGGAGGGCGGCCGAGACCGTGTCGGCGCCCATCGACGAGGAGCCCATCAGCGGATCGGAGGCGCTTTTGCCGGAAGTAATGGCGCCCACGCCGTAGATGAGCGCAACGCGGGGGCCGGAGTCATTCTGCTTCTTGGCGTTACTGGCGTACTTACTCAGGAAAAGTAACTTGGCGCCGGCGCCGGCCTTTTTCTTGGCCGCGGCGTAGGCTTGGTCACGGTAAGCGAGTTCGTCGACTAAGTGGTTGGCGACAGACTCGGGGCCGAAATGCGGGGCATGGTCGATGAGGTCTTTCACTTTGTCCGTGGACAGGCCGCGGCCTTCGGCGATGCCTTTGACGATCTGGTTGAATAGGCTGCCCACGAGTTTGTCGGTGGCTTCACGGTGGGCCGGCGTGAATTTCTTTTCCATATAATACTCGCGGACGTTCTTATACTCGTAACGGCCTTCGAAGTGCGGCTGGACGCCGAGTTTGTCGAGTGTGCCGCGGATGAATTGCTGGTCGGCGAAGATGCCGGTGATGGCGACTTCGCCGGAGGGGAGCAGGAAGAGACGGTCAAAAGTAGAGGCGAGATAGTAATTGCCGAGGCCGCCAAAGCTCTCGGAGTAACCGTAGACGAATTTCTTTTTGGCGCGGAATTTGAGGATAGCTTCGCGGAGGTCCTGCATGGTAGCGACGCCCACGGGAGCGGCACCCAGGTTGATGAGCAGGCCGGAGACATTGGCATCGGCACCGGCCGCTTCGAGCGAGTCGAGGTAGTCGCGCAAGGCGAGGGTACTGCCGCGGCCGGAGAGAACCTGGAAGGGGTCCTCACTGGCTTCTTCCGGAATCGCGCCGAGCGACCATTCGAGCACCACGGGGCCGCGGTAGGACTTGGCGCCGCGGAAATATCGCCCGGCCAGGGCAGCGACGGCGAGGACTAAGATCAGAACGAGGAAAACACCACGAATACCGGTGAACAGCTTACGCATCAGCAAGGGCTCCTGCTTTGAGCATAAGCCAAGGGCGAGGCCTAGGCGGGATCGGCGGAAAGGAAATCATCCGCTTCTTCTTCTTCGGCGGCATCGATGGTCAGGTGTTTTTGAGTGGAGCGGTAGGCGCGGGCGAAGACGCGGGACATGGCGAGGCAGGCATGGTCGGGGTAGATCTTGAAGAAAGAATCACGCAGGGAGGCGGAGCTCAAATCCTGACAGACGCTGGCGAGATTGGCGGCGGTGTTTTGGACGCAGGGACGGCATTCGAGGCCGGCGAGGCGGCAGCTATCGGGCTTGGGTAAGTCCTGATCGCTCACTTCACGTAGTCTGGGGACCCGTCCGGGGCCGGTTTGACAAATTTGCATACTTCTCCCCCAGGTTTCCGATGTGACAGATCGAACTCTAATCTAGCGCGGTTTGCCCGGAAAATACGGGCCTTGATGCGGGGTGAGCGTGCCTCTTTTGGGGGGGCAGGGGGAGTTCTGTGGTGGAGCTGACGGAGCGCTGTTTCAGCTTGAAACGTGGGCGATCGAGCGTGGCGAGTGCGAGCAGGAGCACCACCCACAGGGCCATGGGAAAACGGGCCATCGGATAATCGACACTCGCGTGCAGACCGGCGATTGGCAGGCCCAAGAGCCACGGTGCGCGCATCGTTTGGCGGCAAGCGTAGAGGTAACCCGCCAGCAGCAGCAACGCCATGAAGAGGCCGCCGTCTACCCCCCATTCGAGCCAATCGTTATGCGCATGGTCGACGAATTCGCCGGCGTCGAAAGTGGCCATTTCGGGATAAGCGCGAGAAAAGGTCCCCAATCCATAGCCGAGCCAGGGCTGGCGGCGCCAAAGCGCGACCGAACTGCTCCAGATCTGGTCGCGGTAAAGCCAGGGCTCCGAATCGCTGAGTTTGTGCCAGAGCGCGTCGCCGCTCCAGGAGGCGGTGGCGACCGCGAAGAGGACCAGGGCGACCGCGAGCGCGCTTTTGGCCCATCGGCCACGGCCGACGAGGGCCCAGAGGAGCACCAGTTCGAGCGTGACCAGCGCGAGGGCGGCCCGGGATCCACTGGCCGAAGCTGCCGCCAGAATCGCCGCCACGGCCCACCAGAAGTGCGGCTTGCCAGCGGCGAGCCAGATGGCGGGGGCGAGCATCAGTTCGCACCAGACGGCGAAGTGATTCTGGTTGATCCAGGGCCCCAGGACGTCGCCGCCGGAGGTGGGCCAAAGCCAGTAGACGCGGCCCGCGGAGGTGGCCCACATCAGGAGCGAGAGTAACGCGAAGAGGCCGGCCCCATGCGTCAGCAACTCGAGAAACTTCGCGCGGACGCCCGGCAGAACGAGTTGCGCCGTAAAGCACCACGCGGCTAAAGCCAGCCAGCGCACCGTCATCAGCGCCGTGGCCGAGCGTTCGAGCGTTTGACCGGTGAGGAGTTGTACGCCGCCCAAGGCGGAAACCGTGGCGAGCCCCATGGCGATCCAGGGCGTGGCGCGGAATCGCCCGGGCGACCCACTCCAGAGGGCACAGGCAGTGAGCAGGAAGACCAGGCCTTCGAGCAGGAGCTCCCAGGCGG
>ENA-ORBV01002291-ORBV01002291.1-microbial-mat-metagenome-genome-assembly--contig:-NODE-2291-length-40725-cov-13.908138_pt1 | contig 40725 bp, 27 predicted proteins | sample MGYA00237777_ERZ505514 | MGnify/ENA primary metagenome ERZ505514 (study PRJEB26160, sample SAMN06269048) | microbial mat metagenome | isolation source: Oligotrophic lake microbial mat | place... | reverse complement strand
GGGTCGGTGCCGGTGTAGTCGAAGTAGGCCTTGTCGCCCTTGCGCCAGATCGTGACCTTGACCTTGTAGGGGCCAAAACCGCGTCCGTCGTCGTCCACGTAATCCTCGAAGTCCTGCGGCTCTTCGGGGATGACCTGGGAGATGAGGGCCTTCATGGCGTTGTAGGTGCGTTGCATCAGCGCCTGGGTTCCGGCGAGGTACGTGTCGGTGCCGAAGCGCTCGCACAGCTCGCGAATTCGCTGCGCTCCGGTGCGACACGCGGCCACGAGAGCCATCAGGTCGGCGCGATTCATCTCGGGCTGGCGCACGTTCGCGAGGATGATGTTCAGGGCGACGTCGTTCAGGATCCCGCCTTCGTACAGCTTGAAGGGAGGGATACGGAGGGCCTCGCCAAAGATCGTGGTGGCGTCGGTGGGGAGCGACGAGGGCACGGGGCCGCCGGTGTCGTTTTGATGTCCGAACATCGACGTCCAGCCCACGAGCCGTCCCTTGTAGTGGATCGGCATCTGGATCAGCCAGTCGTTGAGATGGCTGATCGTGCCTCCGCACATGTACGGGTCGTTGGTGAAGATGACGTCGTTCTCATCGATCGAGTCGGGGAAGTGGTTCTTGAGATCCCCGAGCCACGAGCCGAACTGTCCGACCAGCATGCGGCCCTCGGGGTCGGCGATGATGGGGAACTCGTCGTGCTGCTCGCGGATCGACGGTGACACGGACGTTCGGAAGAGCGTCGCGTCCATCTCGTAGCGCGCGTTCTTGAGCGCGTTCTCGATGACGTCCATGGTGATGGGGTCGATCTTGATCTTCTTCACCTTCTTCACCTTCTTCGCCTTCATCGCTTTCCCCGCGGCCTTCTTCGATGACTTGTGGGATTTCTTGTTCGCTTTAGCCATTGTCTTCAAGCCTCCTTACTTTCCGGCCGGGTAGATGAGGATGTTGGAGTATTCGTCCACCACACCCTTGTGTTTGGGATGGATGAGCGTCGTCGAGTCTTCCTCGAGAACGATCGCCGGGCCCTTCACCACATGGCCGGGCGAGAGCTTCGCGCGGTCGTAAACCCTGGTGTCGACCCACGCACCCTTGAAGTAGACGGCCTGCGACCCGGTCACCGCTTCCCTGGGATCAGACTTCCCCTTCTTCTTCTTCGCGAGCCTGATCTTTTTGGTCTTGCCGATGCCGATGGCACGCAGGTTGACGATCTCGACGTCGACATCCATCCTGAACTGATAGAGCCGCTGGTGCGTGGCGTGGAACTCCTTCAAGAGAGGTCCGAAGCCCTTGAGAAGTTTGTCGGGATTGACCACGATCGGAAGTTCGTAGCCCTGGCGGTAGTAGCGCACATCGGCCTCGTAGCGGATGTGCTGAGCCGTGCCCGCGATCCCCTCCGAAGTAAGCCAGTCGGAAGCCTTCTGTCCGAGTTCCTTGATCGCTTTCACCACGTCTTCGGGCTGCGTCTTGTCGACGGTCGAGGTGAACGTGCGGGTGAACTCGTTGCGGTATTCGGACGAGACGTCGCCGAGCGCGCAGAGCACGCCGGGTGCGGGAGGCACGATGACCGGCCACGAGCCCATGATCGCGCCGAGGGCGTTGCCATGAAGCGGCCCCGCGCCGCCGAAGGCGACGAGGGCGAAGTCGCGCGGGTCGTGACCGCGTTCCACCGAGACCAGGCGCAAGGCCCCGCACATCGACTCGTTGACGATGTTGATGATGCCTTCGGCGGCCGCGTGAACTTCGAGGCCGATGGCGTCGCCGACCTTCTTGACCGCGGCTTTCGCCTTCTCCACGTCGAGCTTCATCTTGCCGCCGAGGAGCTGCGGCGGCAGGTGGCCGAGGACGACGTTCGCGTCGGTGACGGTCGGCGCTTCTCCTCCCTTGCCATAACACGCGGGGCCGGGGTCAGCGCCCGCGGACATCGGACCGATACGAAGCGCTTTGGTGAGCGCCGGGACGTGAGCGATCGAACCGCCGCCCGCGCCGATGGTGCGGACATCGACCGAGGCGACCTTGATCGGCAGCACGGTGTTCTGAGACGCGAAGGTCGCGATGTTCGTCTCGCGTCCGATCGACGCCTCGCCCTGGTTGAGCGAGACGTCCGTGGACGTGCCGCCCATGTCGAACGTCATCATGTTCGGGAAGCCGGCGCGTTTGGCGACGAACAGCGCCCCGGTGACGCCGCCCGATGGCCCGGACATCAGGAGGTTGACCGGCTTGTCCTCGGCCGCGGCCACGGACATGAGGCCGCCGTCCGAACGCAGGACGTTCAGGATCGCCTTGAGCCTGGCGCTCTTGAGCTTGCTCTCCAGGTTGTGGAGGTACCTGCTGACGTTCGGGCGGATGTACGAGTTCAGCACCGCGGTCTCCGCGCGTTCGTATTCACGGAACTGCGGGAGGACGTCGTACGAGCACGTCACCGGCAGTTTCGGCGCAACTTCCTTCGCGATCTCGCGGATCCGATACTCGTGCGCCGGGTTGGCGAACGAGTTGATCAGGCTGATGGTGAGGGACTCGATGCCGTTCTTCACCAGCCGCTGGATCTTCGCCCGTATGTCGGCCTCGTCCAGAGCCCGGACGGTGAAACCACGCGCGTCCATGCGCTCATGGGCCTCCACGGTGTCCTCAAGACTCGCGCGCGGGTCCGGCTTCATCATGATCATCCAGCCGGCGAGAGGCCCGGGGGTCTGACCGCGGGCCAGGTGGAGGATCTGCTCGAAACCGATGGTGGTGACGAGACCGACGCGGCCGCCTTTCCCTTCGAGGACCGCGTTCGTGCCCACGGTGGTCCCGTGGATGATCGAGTCGATCGCATCCCGGTGGATCGACGCGCGTTTGCAGACTTCATTGATGCCGGTGAGCACGCCGACCGACTGATCGGCGGGGGTCGACGGTGTTTTCGCACGCCAGATCCTTCCGGTCTCTTCGTGGAACAGGAGCAGGTCGGTGAATGTGCCGCCGACGTCGATGCCGAGTCTGTAACCCATGGACGAATACCTCTCGTGTTTGTTCAGGAAACGCGGGCGAAGGACGCTTTGGCGAAAAGTTCCGCCGTCGTGCCGACGCGAAGGATGTAGGAAGGGAGCGGACGGTCGAGGAACTGCTGCATCAGGCGCGAAGCTTCGCGAACCCGGTCGAGGTTCACGCCGGTTGCGACACCCATCTCTTCGAACAGATTCACCATGTCCTCGGTGGCGACATTGCCGGTGGCGCCCGGGAAGACCGGGCAGCCGCCGAGACCGCCGAGACCGGCGTCGAACGTGTCGATGCCGGCCTGGAATCCTGCCATCGCGTTCGCGAGGCCGAGGCCCCTGGTGTTGTGGAGGTGGAGGGAAAGGGGCATCGCGGGCAAGGCGTTCCTGATCCGGGCGACGAGCCGGGTCACCTGGCCTGGATTGCCCGCGCCGATCGAGTCGGCGAGGGACAGGCGCGAGATCCCGAACGCGGCCACGGCGCGGGCGATGCGCTCGACCTGGGCCTCGGGGACCGCACCTTCGATCGGACAGCCAAAGGACGTGCCGATGACTACTTCAAAGGGAACCGAGCACGTCGCCGCCACGGCGGCGATCTCCGAGCAGGCGGCGATCGACTGGTCGACGCTCATGCCCACGTTTTTCCGGTTGAAGCTCTCCGAGGCGACGATCACCAGCTCGAGCGCGTCCGCCTTTGCTGCGATCGCCCGCTCCGCTCCCTTCAGGTTCGGCACGAGGGCTTTGTAGGTCGTTCCGGGCTGCCGGGAGATCCGGTTCATGACCTCGCTCGCATCCGCCATCTGCGGAACCACCTTCGGATTCACGAACGACGTGGCCTCGATGGTCTTGAGGCCCGCCAAAGACAGCAGATCGATCACCCGGACCTTGAGGTCGGTGGGGATGAACGCCTTCTCCACCTGGAAGCCGTCCCGGGGCCCTACCTCTACGATGCTGACGGATTGTGGAGTCATGGGGCGAAGCAGACCTCTTCCTCGAACGGGACGCGGCTTGTCCTATCCTTATAACAATAGATCTTTGACCCGCACGGGGGGCGTTGTCAAGCGCGCAGAAGCCGACGGCGGCTGGTTTCCCGTGACCAGGAGGCTCTCCGCCCGCGCTTCTCGATTAACCTCCGCGGGCTCCTGACGCCTTTATGAATGACATGAAACTCACCCTGGGTCCTCGCGCGCTGGACGACCTCGAAATGCTTTTGTCCGGCGCCTTTGCCCCGCTCCGCGGTTTCATGGGCCAGGCGGACTATGAGGCCTGCCTCGCGACTATGCGGCTCGCGAATGGCTCTTTGTTCCCGCTCCCCGTCACCCTTCCCGCCCAGACTTCGATCGAGGCCGGGAGCAGGGTGGAGCTCACGCACCCCCGTGGCGACGTGCTCGCGATCCTGGATGTGGATGAGGCGTTCGAGATCGATCCCGAGAGAGAAGTGCTCGCACTCCTTGGCTCGACGGACCCGGCCCATCCCTACACCAGGGAGCTGATGGCGGGTCCGAGGTGGCGGATCGCCGGCCGGTTGACGCCGGTTCGGCCGGTGCCTCATGAGGACTTCAAGGATCTTCGTCTGAATCCGGACCAGGTGCGTGAGAAGGTGGCGGCAGCCGGCCGCAGGAATGTCGTCGCCTTTCAGACCCGCAACCCCCTTCATCGCTCCCATGAAGAGCTGATCAAGCGGGCCGCGCGGGATCTCGACGCGACGGTCCTGCTCCATCCCGTCGTGGGGCTCACCCGGCCGGGCGACATCGACCATTTCACCCGGGTCAGGACCTATCGGGGCCTGGTTGAAAAACACTTCGAAGTCGGTTCCGTGGTGCTCGCCCTTCTTCCCCTGGCCATGAGAATGGCGGGGCCTCGGGAGGCCCTGTTGCACGCGATCATCCGCCGGAATCATGGCGCCACTCACTTCATCGTGGGCCGGGATCACGCGGGGCCCGGGCCCGATTCGACCGGACGCCCCTTCTTCGGGCCTTACGCGGCTCAGGAACTGGTCGGACGGCACGCCGACGAGGTCGGCATCGCCATGGTTCCGTTCCGCGAGATGGTGTACCTCGAGGCGGAGGACCGGTTCGAGGAGGAGGACAAGGTTCCAAAAGGAGCTTCAACCCGATCGCTCTCCGGGAGCGACGTCCGTCGACACCTCGCCGAGGGTCTCCCGTTGCCCGACTGGTTCACGCGGAAGGAGACCGCCCGGGTCCTCCAGCAGGCTCAGCCGCCGCGCCGCGCCCAGGGGTTTTGTGTGTGGCTCACCGGCCTGTCCGGAGCGGGAAAATCGGCGACCGCGGAGGCGCTGCGCGCCCTCCTCATGGAGGAGGGCCGCACCGTGACCCTGCTCGACGGCGACGAGGTTCGACTCAATCTGTCGAAGGGTCTCGGCTTTTCCAGGGAAGATCGCGACGCGAACATCCTCCGAATCGGGTACGTCGCGTCCGAGGTGGTGCGGCACCGCGGGGTGGCGATCTGCGCGGCGATCAGCCCTTTCCGCGAAGCCCGCGCGAGGTGTCGCGCCCTCATGGGAGATGCCTTCGTCGAGGTCTTTGCGGATACGCCTATCGAGATCTGCGAGAGCCGCGATTCGAAGGGCCTTTACGCGCGGGCGCGGTCGGGCGAGTTGAAGGGCTTCACCGGCATCGACGATCCCTACGAAGCTCCGTTGTCTCCGGACGTCGTTTTGTCCGATCCCCGACAGTCACCGGCCGAGAACGCGGGCAGCATCGTCTTTGCCCTGCGGTCGATGGGCTTCCTGGTCAACTCTGGCGGCGCGGGACAATGAACACTTTCACCCACGATCATCGGGACCTGGACGTGGTCCCCGGCCTCAGACGCGAGTGGATGATCGTGGTCCGCCACCGCTGGCTGATTCTCACCACCACGGTGCTCGGGTTGGTCGGCGCTGTGATCTTCAACTACGCGGTTCGACCCTTGTACACGAGCGTCGCGGTCGTTTCGGTTTCGGAGACCGCCCCTGGCCAGCCCAACGCCCGGCTGAGTCTCAACCTGCCGCGCCTCGAGGCCGTCATCAACGAGCAGATGGGGCTTCTGGCCGGTAGGGAGTTCGCCGCCCGGGTGGTCAGCGGCGCGACCCCCGCCCTGATGGCCGAACTCGCGACCGGACCCATCGGCGGCTGGTATGAAAGGTTGCGCTTCGGCACGGGCGGGGATCCGGCTCAGACGGCGAAGGTCGGTAAAGCGCAGGCCGTCGGTGCGATTCGCACCCGGTTGAAACTCGAGTGGAAGGAGCCATCGACCTGGATCGAAGTGCGCGTGACCGCCTACGATCCGGATGCGGCAGCGGAACTCGCCAACGCGGTGGTCAAGCGCTACACGAGCGAAACCGCCGACGTCAATCGCCAAAGCTCCGAAGAGTCCCTAAGCGCCTTCGAAACCCAGGTTCAGACCAAGGGGAAGCAGCTTGGCGAACAACTGAGCGGTCTGCGGGAGCTTGGGGCCGAAACCGGCCTCGGCGATCTGCCCGCCCGCCGGGCGATCCTCGATCGCCAGATCAGGGGCTTCCAGGACGCCCTCGTGGCTGCCCAGACCACAAGGGTCGGTCGAGCCGCCAGCACCCGCGAGGCCGCCCAGCTCGAGGGGGTCGCCCTCGGCGACCCGCGGGTCCAGTCGTCGCGAACCCGGCTTTCCGAACTCGAGGATCGCGAGAAGGAGTTGCTCGCTACTCTTGGCGCGCTTCATCCCGACGTGGTGACCGTTCAGGCACAGGTCCAAACTGCCCGGACCCGATTGGCCGAGGCCACCGCTTCGGTGCAGCGGGCGGCGGACTCGGCTTACGAGGTGGCCGTCAAAGAAGAGGCGCGGATCGAGGCGAGCCTGACCCGCGCGCAGAGGGAGCTGGCGCGGCTCGACAGCCAGTCCCTCGACTACAACCTCACGCAGAAGAAAGCCGAGGCCAGCCGCACCGCCGTGGAGCAACTCATCCAAAGACAGGAAACCACGCTGGCCGTGATCCTGGAGACCGAGATTGTTCAATCCGCGGTTCCCGCAGCCATTCCCATCTCGCCTCAGAAGACGCAGAACGTCGCCTACTCGTTGATCGGCGGCCTTCTTGCCGGGCTCGTCCTCGCCTGGATGCGGGAGCGCTTCGACGATTCCATCCAGACGCCCGATGACATCAAGGAGATCCTCGGGCTGCCCTTCCTGGGCGTCATTCCGATGGTTCCGAGGCTCTCGGGCGGAACCATGGCGGAGGCCCTAGCCGACACGCCCACCGGATTCTCCGATGGGCTGCGTCTGGTCCGGACGAATCTGATGTACGGCGCACCGCACATCAAGGCGAGAGTGCTGGTCTTCACGAGCGCTTCACCGGGGGACGGGAAGTCGACGGTCGCGTCTGGTGTGGCGCTCCTGCTTCATGAGACCCAGGCGCGTGTGGTGATCATCGACGGCGATCTTCGGCGGCCGACTCTTCACGATCTCCTCGAGACGCCGCAGTCTCCCGGTCTTTCAGACCTTCTCACCGCACCCCTCCCCGTCAAACTCGCCGTCTCCAAGAGCAGCGTTCCATCGGTCGATGTGCTCACCGCCGGTCCCCCTCTCACCGTTTCCGCAGCCCGCCTCGGCTCGGAGAACATGCGGTCCCTGATCGCCCAGGCAAAGGAGAACTACGACTGGGTCATCGTCGATTCGCCGCCTTCACTGGGCCTGCCCGATGCCTCGGTTCTGGCCACGCTGGCCGATGCGGTGGTCGTGGTCTGCTCGGGAGACAAAACTCCCCGGCAGGCTTTGAAATCGGTGACCGACCAACTGCGGGCGGTGGGCGGAACCGTGCTCGGCGTGGTTCTGAACCGCGTCAACATGAACCGTCACTCCTACTACTACGGTCGCTACTATGCCCCCTACTACGGAGACAAGCGCGTGGCCGAGCATCGGCAGCGGCCCCCGGCCCCGTAGCCCCGCCCGGCGCGTCGACGGCTCAGACGCCGGTGCCGAGTTCTCTTGACCGGCACATCTGCTCGAGGGCGATGGCCCTCGGGAGAGCGCTGTGATAGCGAGCCAGAGCGAGAGGCTCAAAGGCCGCAGCGCCGGTTGGAATCCCCTGCTGGATCCACCCGCGCAGCCGCTCGACATCCACAAGCCCCGAAAGCCAGCCATCGGATTCGATTCGGTCCAGCGAGGAGGACAGGGTCCCAGGGATCGCGCTCAGATGGCGAGGCCAATCGGCCGATTGCAGCCCTCGTCTCGGATTCTCGAGGACCTCCTTGGGAAGTCGGCCCGCCATCAAGCGGCGAATGAGGTCGCGCGGGCCCGCCGGGCCGGCGAATTGAGCGAGAGGGAGGCCCAGGCAGAACTCGAAGATACGTCGGTCGGCCGTGGGATCGCGGCTCTCCATTCCAAACGTGGCCCCCCAGAAGTCCCCGCCCGCATTCACGTCGGCTCGTCGCCACGCGCGGATTCGTTCGACCCGGCCCTGCGATTCGGTCGGGCCCCCGAGCAGCTCGGCGGTTCGCGCACGGTGACTGATTCGCAGCCTCTTGATCACCTCGGCCCTGAGCGGTGTCAAGTCGGTCCATCGCTCGTCCTCGATACCGAACGTGTCGTGGACGCGGTCGATAGTTGCCTTCCAAGCCGCTCTCATCGCGCCCGCGCGCCTCGGCGGCCGGCCGTGGTAGCTGAGGGTCACGTTCCCGAGCTGTCCCGTGAGGACGACGCCGACATTCCTCAGGCGGGCGGCCCGACCGATCTCGGAGATCCAGAGCTGATTGAACGGATTGATCTCCGGCGCGCCGGTGACGGCCGCGTAGTCAGTGGAGCCTCGAAAGAGCGTGCCGAGCGGGGGAGTGATGAGCGTGAGATCGAGTCCCTCACGCCCGGTGGCGATGGCGCGGGCCAGGGCGCCCTCGTCACCGAAGCGGGACGGAAAGGGGTGCGGGGAGTCTGGATGAGGCGCTGAGGTGTAGGCCGCGAGGCTGCGGCCGCTTCGGCTGAGCTGGGCGGCCGCGACTGCGGCCACGCTCGCTGAATCGAGGCCCCCGCTCATGAGAACCGCCACGGGTCGTTCGGACCGGAGGCGCACCCTCACCGCGTCCTCGAACCGCGTGCGAGCTTCGTCAATGTAGTCGTCGTCGGTAGCCTTCGGAAGAAGGGGGAGAGTTTCGGGAGCGTAGTACTTCGAAACCGAGAAGCCTTCGCTCGATGCCTGCAGGAGATGGCCCGGAGGCAGGCGGAAGATATCGCGGTGATAGGTGGATACTCCATCTACGGGGAGTCGGGCCAGAGCATCCGCGACCTTGCACTCATTCAGATCGCCGGCGACGCCCGCGGCCAGAAGTGCGCATGGGGACGACGCGACCGCGGCCCCGCCGCCTCGCGGCGTTCCATAGAAGAGAGAGCGTTCGCCCATCGGATCGCGCACCGCGAAGAGACGGCGATTCCGAGCGTCCCAGATGATGAGGGCGAAAGCCCCGAGGAGCTTCTGATGAAAGGACGCCCCCCATCGGAGGTACGCGGCCATGGCGAAGTCGCAGTCGGGGCCCCCCTGAGCGCGCTCCGCGGGCCACCCGAGTTCACGGGCAAGCTCTTCGCGGTTGTCCAGCCGGATGTCGGCGACAAGCGCGGTGCCGGAGGGCTCGTGGACCACGGGCTGTTCATCGAATCGGTCCTCGGGCGTGATCCTCAACAGGCCTCTGAAAAGGGCAACGCCGGGGAAGCACTGAACGTCCCTTCGATCGGGGCCGAACCGCGCCAGAGCCTGGTTGATACGGCTCGGCCGGTCGTTGTGAGGATGCACGGGCCTATCGTCGAAGAAGGCGAGGGAGGCGACGGCGGTCATGCCCGCGCATCCGCCGAATGACGCCAACTCCAGATCTGCCGGATCCGACGCGCTCCTCTTAGGAGTACCGCCAGGGGCAGCTCTCGCAGTTGCTTGAGGCCCCACGTCCTGCGCGCCATCTCTCGCCATCCGGAGATGCCGCCGCTGATCGCCCCCGAGCGCCGCAGCCGGGCGTAGCTGTCGGCGTGGAGCCCGAGGCTCATGAGTCCGCCGCGCAGTTCGGGAGCGATGGTTCGGGCGCGCTGCGCGGTTCCTTCTCTCCACGACACGCGCCCGCGCTTCAAGTCGTTGAGCACCGAAGCGGGCACGATATCCGGCTCACCGGTCACGTCGCTGAGGTAGGGAAGGGCTTCGCGCAGCACCGCGGTGAAGGAACGCGATCGCGCCTCCCGCAGCACGACGTCCCAGTCGAGGTCCGTCGTGGTGCGAAGGACGGTGACGGCGTCGGCGACCCACCGGCACGACGGAACAAGAATCCATCGGTGACCATGAACGCAGACATGGAGGAACTGATCGGCGGCCGAGAGTGCCCGAACCCGGTGCTCGCCCAGGACCCACGGCTGTGACCGGCTCCAGAGCTCATCATCGTCCCCGGCCTTGAAGCAGCCATCGAAGACGTGCCAGTGAAGGTCGATGCAGCGGCCGTTCTCGTCGGCGAGGGCCAGGGCATGCGCGCCGAGCGCGTCGAACGACGCGTCCGCGCCGGAATCGGTTCGGCGGATTCCCGAGGCGCTCAGGGTGTTCAACGCATCCGTCACCGCACCGACCCTGACCAGGACATCCACATCGCCCATCGGTCGCAACTCGGGTGCTTTGTAGTAGAGGGCGGCGAGCGGCAGTCCCTTGAGGAGCAGGGCCTCGATCTCCTTCTTTTCGAGGAGGGCCACCGTGGCCTTGCCGGTCTCGAGGGAACGCGAGACCTGCTTCAGGGCCGCGCGCCGCCGGGCCGCAAGCCGGTCATCCCAGGGGGTGGTGATCTCGTGTTCGCGTGCGTTCTCGTGAACAAGGGAAAGCAGGCGCTGCGTGCCCGGATCGACCTGCCCCGGGACGAAGTTAAGGGCCCATTCCTCGATGGCCGGCCGCGCCTGGGGCCCGCGGCGCAGGGCGGCCCGGAGAGCACGCGACTGCGGTGGCGTGGGCCAGCAGTCTCTGGCGCGAGCGTCGTTCATGCGCGTCGGTGAGACCGGCCTTGCGGAGTTCAGTCGAACCTGGCCACGACGGTGAACTGCTTGTGGCCCATGCGACCGGTAACGAACGTTCCGCCAACAAGCAGCCAGGCGTGGGCGGCCAGTTCGCCCTGCTCGGTCTTGCGAACCCCCAGATGCAGCGTGCTTGGTGTGCGGCGGCGCGCGAGCATCGCCTTCGCGGCTACGGATTGGGCGAGGCAGGCGAAGCGAACGGGACTCTTCGCGACCGCGCGTCGAATCGCCCAGCCAACCCGCCGCGCCTGACGATGGTCATCGGCCCTCTCTCGTCTTGAACCACCGGGGCGCCGCAACGCGTTTCCGAGCCACCGGAACGGGACGGCATGGACGGAAAACCCGGCAATGGCAAGGCACACCCCCGCTTCAAGAAGGGCGATCCGGTCCGACCACCGACCGGGCCGCGGCACGTTCGGACCGTCTGATACACTCGCGCTCGGGCTCAACATGTCTTCGAAGCCTCTCCTTTATAGCCTGTTTGGCCTGGTCGTGCAGTCGCAGGTCCTCTGCCCCGAACTCTCGGAGACCGAAGGGGCGATCGACGCATCGATTCTTCTCGGTGACGTTCCCGAGAGCCTTCGGGAAGGGGGCGGCAGTTCTCTCTTCGAGCTCTACGAGGATCGCGCTTTGCTCACCGTCCCGGGGGTTGCCCGGTATCTGGTCAGTTCCGGCCGCGAGATTCGAGTGGCGGTCGAACCAGGCGCCGACCCCGCCACCATCCGCCTCTTCCTGCTCGGAACACCGATGGGCGTGCTCCTCCATCAGCGTGGGGTTTTGCCTTTGCATGCAAGTGCGGTGGCGGTTGACGGCGCGGCCATTGCGTTCGTCGGACATTCAGGCGCCGGGAAATCCACCATGGTCGCGGGGCTTGAACGACGCGGTCATACCTTGATCACGGATGACATTTGCGCGTTGTCGCGTGGGGCCTCGGGAGAATCGCTGGTGGCTCCGGGTCCTCCTCACATGAAGCTCTGGGCCGACGCCATGACCCATTTCTTCGAGGAAGACGCTGCGGGGACGTTTGAGCGAGTGCGGCCGGAGATGGAGAAGTACCGCGTGCCCACCACACCCGCCGCCGCGAAGACCATGGTTCTGAGGCGCGTCTACGTGCTCCGGACGTGGAACAAGCCCACGCTGAGCATCGAGCCGGTCGAGGGGGTGCGAAAGCTCGAGGCCCTCATCGCCAATACCTATCGTCTTCGCATGGTTGAGCCGGCCCGGAAGAGACGCCACTTCCTTCACTGCGCTGAGGCCGCCGGAAACCTTTCCGTGCGGAAGGTCTTTCGACCCCAGCACGCGCCCTTCGGTGAAGTCGTGGGGATGGTTCTTCAGGATCTGGGCGTCGTCGCGTGAAGGGGATTGTCTGGCTCGCCTCCTATCCCAAGTCGGGGAACACCTGGGTGCGAATCCTGCTCTCGAACCTGCTGCGCGGATCGGAGGCCCCGGTGAGCATCAACGCCCTCGACCCCACGCCGATCGCGAGCGCGCGCCACATGTTCGACGAGCGGCTGGGGATCGCCGCCTCCGACCTGACGCCGCACGAGATCGCCCGCCTGAGACCGCGCCTCTACGAGGATCTGGCGCGTGGCGCCACAGGCCCCCTCTTCCTGAAGGTGCACGATGCGCGACTCGCGCAGGACGGCGTCGCCCTCTTTCCGGCTACGGCCACCGCCGGCGTGATCTACATCGTCCGAGACCCTAGGGATGTAGCCATATCCTTCGCGCATCACATGGGTGTCTCGATCGACAGGGCCATAGAACGGATGTCGCAGGACACATTCAGTCTGGCGGCGACCGGCGTGAGGCTCGCGGCCCAGCTCGAGCAACGGCTCTCGACATGGAGCGGACACGCATCGAGCTGGCTGGACCACGACGGCTTTCCAAAGCATGTGGTCCGCTATGAGGATCTCCAGACCGATCCGTCGACGACCCTCTCGAAGCTGGCGTCGTTCACGGGAATAACCTCGGAGGCGTGCGCGATCGACCGGGCGGTGAGCCACAGCGCTTTTGAAGAACTGCGGCGGCAGGAGGATCTGGTTGGCTTTCGCGAAAGGCCTCCAGCAGCCGAGCGATTCTTCCGCGAGGGGAAAGCCGGGCAGTGGCGAACCGGCTTGACGCCGGCCCAGGTCGAGGCCATCTCGCGCGATCATGCGGCGATGATGCGCCGTTTCGGGTACGACCCCGACAAGCCCTCCCTGGGAGGCCCTCCCTGATGCCTCCTCCGGTGACCTTGTCGGATCGTTTCGCTCCCGTGAAGGAACTGACGGAAGCGCGAATCGATGGAGAACTCGCCCTCTTCTCGGAGTCTCGCGGCGCCTACTTTGGCCTCGGGTCCCCGGGGACCCGGATCTTCGAGCTTCTCGATGCACACCGGACCGTGGCTGAAGTGTGTTCGAGGCTGGTGGCGGAGTTCCATGTCGACGAAGCCACGTGCCAGACCGATGTGGTGGCCTTCCTCGCGGATATCGAGCGGCGCGGCCTGGTCACCCGTATCTCCTGCAAGTCTTGATCTCGCAGGACAGCTTGCCCGGACCGGAGTATGCTCCCGCTCCCCGATCTTCGCTCTGAGCGCTTGCGCGAGGGGCCCCCTTTGAATGAGCAGGTTCCAGCATGACTTCAGCCAACGAAAACAATCCAGAAGGCGGGGTCAGCCCCGAAACGCCTGACCAGCGGGTCCTCTGGCGGAAGCCCGAATGTGTTCGACTCGCGACGAGCGATACGGAGGCCGCGACACCGGTGGGCGCGCTTACCGACGGCGGGATCGGGATGTACAGCTCAGTCACCGCACCGCCGGCTTCGTAGGCAGCGAATCAATGAATGGAACCCCTGAGGTGAGAGCTATTCGCGGAACACTCAAAATGCCGGCCGGTCTGATGCTGGCCGCGTTTCTGGCCGCGCCCATGGCGATGGCGGCCGAAACCGGGGCGAACTCGACATCGGCCGGGGCCAAGTCGCGCCCATCGGTAGCGGTGCGCTCGGATGTGACCGGCGGATCGGTGATCGCGTGGTCGGCGGATGGCTCGGACGGATCGGGGACTGGACTCGTTGCCCGAGTCTTCAACGCAGCGGGAGCACCGCTCTCCGCCGAGATCCTCGTGAACTCCGCCACGACTGGCGTGGTCGGGAACCAGGTCACGCCGGGCGTTGCGGTGGACGGGGCAGGGAACTTCGTGGTGACGTGGGCCGGCCCCGACGTCGCGGATTCGGGGATCTTCGTGAGTCGGTTCCTGGCGGCCGGCACTTCGATTCCGGCCAGTGAGGTTCGCGTCAACACCACGACCACCGGCGTGCGTAGCGCGCCCGCCGTGGCCATGGCGTTGGACGGACGCTTCGTGGTGGCGTGGGAGAGCGATCAGTCCGGGTCGCTCCAGGTGTACGCGCAATGGTATGACGCCGCAGGCGCCGCCGTGGGTGGCGAAACCGCCCTCACCTCCGTGGATGCGAATGGCCGTCCCGCTGTAGCCATGAAAGTCGACGACGGAGAAACGGTGGTGGCGTGGGTGAGGTCTTCGGCCGGGCAGAAGGACGTCTTCGTGAGGAGATACAACGCCACCGGGTCACCCCTCGTGGTCGAGGTTCGGGCGAATACCTCGGTTGCGGGCGACCAGGATGAGCCCGGCGTATCGGTGGGCACCGGCGGCGAGACGCTCGTGGTCTGGAAGGGCCCCGGTACGGGAACGGACATCTTCGCGCAACGCTTCGCGTCGAACGGGCAGAAGCGTCTCGCCGAATTCGTCGTGAACGGCACGACCGCGGGCAACCAGGGGACTCCCTCGGTATCGGTTTCGGCCAACGGTGATTCGGTGGTGGCGTGGCGGACGGATGCGGGGAGCGGGGATATCGCCTTCAGGCGGTTTCGAGCCGACGGCTCCGCCCTTTCTGCGCAGACCCAGGCGAACACGACGATCGCCGGAGGTCAGTTCGAACCGAGCGTAGGTATCACCCGGGATCAGCGTCCCCAGTTCGTGATCGCGTACGGAAGCGATGGTGCCGGCGCGGACGACAACATCCTGTTCGATACGTTCACTTTCGGTGACTCCACGACCGTGTTGTCCCCAAGCCTCTCGACGGAAAGCTGGGCGGAAGGCGTGACTCAGATCATGAAGTGGGGCTTCACGCTGGCGCCGGCGAGCGGGCTTCCCACCTTCACCCTGCAGCTGGATCGCGATGGCAACTTCGCGGGCGGAGCCTGCAGCGTGGAGACCATCACCACCGGAGAGGTCGTGGCCATAGCGTCGACGTCTGCGACCTTCTCCTGGACGGTTCCCGCGCCGCCCGGAGGGTGTACGGCACCCTGGCCCGCGGCGAAGATCCGCGCGATAGCGTCAAACGCGACGCAGGACGACAGCGTGCCCTTCGTGGTGTCGGCCGCGCCCCAAATCGTGGTCATGCGCCCGCTGGAGGGAGCGTTGGCGCCATCGGTGTCGAGCGAGATCCGCTGGAATCACAACATGGGATCTCCCACCGTCAAGATCGACCTCAGCCGGAACGGGGGCGGCGCTCCCGCCAATTACACCGAAGCGATCGTCGCGAGCGCCCCGAGCGCATGGACCACGCGAGGGAACTATTTCTGGAGCCCGACCGGAGTGTGTGACTCGGTGTTGCGTTGCAAGCTCAAGGTTTGCTGGACGTCCGATCTGTCGGTATGCGACGAGAGCGATCCGTTCAACATCGCGACCTGTGCGGCGATCACCGTGAACCCCGCGACCATTCCCAATGGCGTGCCGAGCGTCGCATATGGCCCGCAGGCTCTGACCCAGACCGGCGGTGCCGGAACCGGCACGTGGAACGTTTCGTTCGGCGCATTGCCCACAGGTCTCACTTTGAGTTCGGCGGGGTCCCTTTCCGGCACTCCGACCGCGAGCGGCACGTTCAGCTTCACCGCGAAGGTTCTCGACGACAATCTATGCGCGGGAACGCGCGCCTACACGTTCAAGGTTTGTCCCGTGATCACGGTCAATCCCGCCACCACTCCGAACGGGCTCGTGGGCACGGTCTACAGCCAGACGATCACGGCCACCGGCGGCACGGGACCGTATACCTTCGCGGTCACGGCGGGGGCACTCCCCGGCGGTCTGACCCTTGCCGCCGGAGGCGCCCTCTCGGGCACGCCGACGGCGACCGGCACGTTCAACTTCACCGTTGAGGCCACGGCCGCGAACGGGTGCAAGGGTTCGCGCCCGTACACCATCATCGTGCGGGCACGGCCCGTCATCGCCTCCGTTGGAACGGTGATGGCCTATACCGAGAACCAGGCGGCCACCGCGATCGAGAGCGTTTTGACCGTGACGGATGCGGACAGCGTCAATCTTTCCGGGGCCACGGTCCAGATCACCGCGAATTACGCCAACGGGCAGGATGTGCTCGCGTGTCCGGCCTGTGCCGGCCAGGGGATCAATGCGGTTTTCACGCCGGCAAGCGGCCTTCTGACCCTGTCGAACAATGTGACCATCACGGGCTATCAGCTGGCCATGCGGTCAGTCACCTATGTCAACACGTCGGAGGCTCCGTCGACCCTCGGGCGAACCATCACCTGGTCGGCGACCGACACGGACACGAACACGAGCGCACTGGTGACGAGCACGGTGAACGTGACCGCCGTCAACGACAATCCGGTGCTGGCGCTCAACTCCGCCGGGATCAGTTTCACGGAAGGGAACGCGGCGACAACGCTCGACAGCCTTCTTACCGTCGCCGACGTCGACAACGCGAACCTCACCGCCGCATCGGTCTCGATCAGCGCGAACGTCAGCGCGGACGACGTGCTCGCCTGCCCGGCCTGCGCGGGCCAGGGGGTTGGCGTCAGCTTCGTTTCCCCGACCCTGACGCTCAGCGGGAATGTCACCAAGGCTGCTTATCAGACGGCCCTGCGCTCCGTCACCTACGCAAACGCTTCACAGAATCCCATGACGCCCACGCGCACGATCTCCTGGCAGGTGAACGACGGCTCCGGCGTCAATAACCTGAGTGCCGTGGTGACGGGCACCATCACGGTGACCGCAGTGAACGACGCGCCGGTGGCGCTCCCGAAGGGGAGCGCGGTTCAGGCGAACATGCGGCGTAATGGCATTGACGCTTCGTTGCTAACAGGCGTCACTGATGTGGACAACGGCGTCAACGGTTGTGTGTCCACCCCCTTCTCGGTCGCCAACATCGGAACCACAGTGACGAACGGGACAGTGTTCAACGTGGACCTCGGCGCGGGCACGTTTGACTTCGAGCCCGCCGCAGGCTTTGTCGGCACCGCGACCGTGAGCTACACGGTTTCAGACACCGGCTGCCCGGCTCCCGCCGCCACCAGCACCGCCGCGACGATCTCCATCGCGGTCGGCGGGCCGGTGATCTGGTTTGTGAACCCGGCTCTTGGCGTGAACGGCGACGGCCGGCTGTCGAACCCCTTCAACATCCTGTCTTCGGCGAACACCGCGAAGGGAACCACGGTGAACCACCGGATCTTCGTCCTCACGGGGACGACCGCAGGAGGCACGGGCGTGAGCCTCGCCGGCGACGGGACTCAGGCGACGGCGCAGTGGTTGATTGGCCAGGGCGCGACGGGTGCGAGCTTTGATGCCCTTATGGGGATCACGCCGCCAACCGGGACGATCGCACGGCCGACGATCAACGGAACGCGACCGACGATCCAGGGGACAGTGACGCTGAACGGCAGCAACGTAAAGGCCCAGGGCTTCAACCTCTCGACCGGGGCGAGCACGGGGATGAACGACGGCGCCGCGATCACCGGCGTCTCCGTGAGCGAAGTGTCGATCACCACCGGCGCCGCCGCCGCTGTGACCCTCTCGAACACCGGGGGCGTGTTCTCCTTCCAGAGCATTACATCGGTCGGGGGAACGGTTCCCGGCATCACCCTCACCAGTACCACCGGCAGCTTCACCGTCACCGGCAACGGCGGCACGTGCACCACCGCCGGTTCGTGCACCGGTGGCTCGATCTCGGGCAAGACCGGCAATTCAGAAGCGACCGGCACGCCCGGCGTACGCCTCTTCAGTGTAGAGAACGTTCGACTGAACTACATGAACATCAGCGGCAACAATCACAGCGGCATCTACGGCGGGACCGTCGCCAATCCTTCCGGGGTGATTGATCCGAGCACCATCAATGGTTTCCAGTTGGGCAACTGCAACATCGAAGCCAATGGAGACACCGGAACCTCGCTTCCAGATGAGGTCGGCGTCGACCTGTATAACCTCGTCGGCACCGCGTTCGGCGGGTCCAATCCCACGAGCATCACGAGCACGATCATCAAGAACAACTTCGAGTTCGAACTCCAGATCACCAACAACACGGGAACCCTGACCGACCTCCAGATGTCGGGGAACGCGCTCTCGAGCAATGGGCTCCAGCTAAACCACGGGAACCTCTTCAATTTCCTCGTGGCCGGCGGGGGGTCCGCGAACATGGCGCTCAATCTCACGAGCGGCACGTTCACCGGCAATACCGACACCTCGGGCGGCAAGATCATCACCGCGACGGGTGTGCAGTGTGACCATTCGGGCTCGGGCGGAACGATGACCTGTAACGTGTCGGGCGCCACCTTCACCAACAACAACGTCGGCCCTCAGGCGTCGGTGGCGGGCAACGGACAGGTGGTCTTCGACTTCAATGGAAACTCGATTCAGGGGAGCCGTGCCATCGCCGTCAACGTCTTCGCGGACGCGAACCCCCCGTTTACGAAGTCCATCATCGGGAAGATCCGGAATAACACGATCGGAACGTTTGGTGTCGTGGGCTCCGGTGCGAGCGTAGGATTCCCGATTCGAGTGCAGAACGAGGGCCGCATTCTGGCGACCATTGGGATCACCGGGAACCTCGTCCAGGAATCGGTTTCATTCACCGGAATCAACGTGAGCCACGGCATCAGCACGGTGGCTGGAAACAACGCTACCAACGTGACCATCACTGGCAACACGATCCGGAATATCAATAGTGGACGCGCCATCGCCGTCCAACAACAGGACCACCTGCCCTCAGGTGGCGATGCCGGGATCGTCCGGGCGACGATCTCTGGCAACGTGATTTCCAACGTCGCGGGTCAAGCGGGTGATGGCACCTACATTCGACTGCGGCGAAGCGAGAGCAGCACGACCAAGGTCTTCAACGTTGTTCAGCTCGCTGCCACCGGCGCCGCAAACGCGAGTGAGCTCGACGACGCAAACGGCTTCAACGACGTCGCCCGCATCAGCGTTGGCGGTTCCCCAACCTACGGGCAAGCGGCCCCCCCGCTGCCCCTGCTCTTCGCTCCGGGCGGGATCGAGAGCAGTCAGTCTCTCCCGGCGCCAAGCGGTGACATGAACCTCACTCAAGCCGCCTTGGAACGCGTCGTCGAAGCCGCCTTGGAACGCTGGACTGCCTCAGGCCTGACGCCCGAACAGTCTGCGCTTATCCACAGCATGAAGTTTGAAGTGGCGAGCCTGCCTGGCTCGTCTCTCGCCGAGACGGGAAGCGATGGGACCCGCGTGGATGATGACGCGGCCGGCAACGGCTGGTGGATGGATACCGCCGTCGGAGACGAAAGAATGTTCGGGACGGCGATCTCGCCGACACGACGCGTTGCCGATCCTTCGGCAGGACCTGCGGGGCGCCTCGATCTCCTCAGCGTTGTTCTGCATGAGATCGGCCACGCGCTTGGGCTTGAGGATACCTACGCGGGGTGGGATCGCGACAGCATCATGTTTGGCAACCTGACCCAGGGCGAGCGCCGGCTGCCCGGGCCTGGTCAGGCAGGCTCCGCCAAACCCATCCCGCGGCCGTAGGATCCCTACGCCAAGCCGTGTGCCGGAAATCGGCACGCACGGTTTGAAAGGGGGCCTACGGAAATGACCGCGGCGCAACGCTGGTCAGGAAAGTAGGCTCTACCAATGAGCGAAACCATATTCGGCCGCATCATCGAGGGCGAGATCCCCTGCCACCGCGTTTACGAAGACGATCACGTCCTGGCGTTCCTCGACGTGAATCCTCTCTCGCCCGGGCACACTCTCGTGATCCCCAAGGAAGCCGTGCCGACGCTCGACAAGCTATCCGAGGAATCGGCGGCCGCGATCGGCCGGGTGCTGCCGCGCATCGCGCGCGCGGTGCTGCAGGCGACCGGGGCCACCGCCTTTAACGTCCTCCAAAACAACGGACCCGAGGCGCATCAGGCGGTCTTCCACGTCCACTTCCACATCATTCCGAAGTTCGACGGAAAGGGTCTCGGCATCGGCTGGGAACCCATGACGCCGGACGCCGCGGCGATGAAGGCGTTGCGCGAGAAAATCGCCTGGGCCGCGGCCACCGAGACCGCAAAGGGCTAGCAACCCTATAATCCCTGTCCCCTCATGACCGAAGCCCAGCGCAGCAGGAAGATCCGCGTCGTTGTCGCCAAGCCCGGTCTCGACGGCCACGACCGCGGCGCCAAGGTCGTGGCGCGCGCGCTGCGCGACGCGGGCATGGAAGTGGTCTACACCGGACTGCGCCAGACCCCCGAACAGATCGTGAGCGCCGCCGCCCAGGAGGACGCCGACATTATCGGTCTCTCCATTCTTTCCGGAGCGCATCTGCCAATCTGCGAAAAGATTGTGGCCCTGCTCAAGGAGAAAGGCATGGGAAGCACACGTGTCTTCGTGGGCGGCATCATCCCGAGCCAGGACATAGAGCCTCTGCGCACCATGGGCGTTTCCGAGGTCTTTCTCCCCGGGGCGTCGCTCAAGGACATCGTCGAGCGCGTCGAGCGCACCGTCGCCGCGAACTAAAGGATCATGATGAAGCCTCCCGCCGCCGCCCTCCTCCTTGTCCTCGCCCTCGCACCCCGAGCCCTGGCCCAACAGTGGGAAACCATCGTCCCCGGAGGCGACACGGTGTGCTCGGATGGCTCGCCCTATCGCTTCTTCGTCCATCGCGGGGACGCTTCGAAACTGCTGATCGAGTTCGAAGGCGGGGGTGCGTGCTGGAGCGGCTCCACCTGCGAAGCGGATGTCTACAACCGCAGGGTCATCAGCGATCCGGAGACGGCGCGACAGACCGGTGAGCTCCAGGGGATCTACGATCGCACCAACCCACTAAACCCGCTCAAGGACTACACCCACGTGTACATTCCGTATTGCACGGGCGACCTGCACTGGGGCAACGCGACCGCGTCCTACACCGGGTTCACCGGAGCCCCCTACACGATTCAGCACAAGGGGGCGGCGAACGCGACCACCGCGCTCAACTGGGCGGGGGAGAATGTGGCGGCGCCTTCCCAGGTGGTGGTTGCGGGGTGCAGTGCCGGCGGTTATGGCGCGGCCTTGTGGTCGGCGAAGATCGCGCAGGCCTACCCGGGCGCCCGCATGGTCCAGCTTGCGGATTCGGCTGCGGGGGTTGTTCCCGAAGGATTCTTCACCACGACGCTCGCGAGCTGGAACGTGGCCGATGCCTGGCCCACTTTCATTCCGAGCCTCGCCCTCGATCGAGTGGATCCCGCCACCCTGACCCTTCCCAAGCTCTACACGTCGGTCGCGAGTTTCTTCCCGACCGCCTCGTTCTCTCAGTTCAACACCCGCACCGACTCAGTGCAGATCTTCTTCTACGCGCTTTCAAAAGGCTCGATCACCGCGAACGACGCGGCCGACTGGTCGACGAAAATGGTCGGTAACGTCGAGCAGATCTCCGCCGAGAGTCCAAATTTCCGTGCCTATCTCGCCGCGGGGGTCGAGCACTGCGTGATCAACCGGCCGTCCTTCTACACGCAGGCCGTGGGGGGCCGGAAGTTCTCGGAATGGGTGCGCTCGCTTCTCGAAGGAAGTGATCCGGGCCAGGTGCGCTGACGGCGTCCGGCCTGCCGTTAGAATCGGGCGTAACTGAAGAGGGGGATCCGCATTGGCCAACACGTCGAAATTGTTCCTTCTGGACCATCGTGAGCTGGCATTTCTCCAGAAGATCTCCCGCGCGGAGTATCAGTTCATCACCGACGACGAGCAGAACGCGCGTCAGCTGCTGCGCGACAAACTGAACGAGGTGGTCCTGAGCCCGAAGGAGAACCGGATCGCGGTGAATCTCACCACCGACGAGTTGATCTTCCTGGCCCTCATCGTGAAAGAGAACTTCTCCTTCGTGACCGCAACTGAGCGGGACGCGCGCAACGGACTTCAGGCGAGGCTCGACTCCGCGGCCAGCGCATAAGGGCGGTGGGGCCGCGCCCGACCGCGGCTCCTGCCTGGCCGGGTGCCGAAAACCCGTGCGGCCGACTTTCCTTTCCCGGCAGTCCGCGGTGAAAGTGTGCTGCCTCGTAAGTTCCCGGTACATGCGACCCTCGGGGCGCTCGGAGCGCAAGGCGCCGAGAAGCCGCGAATATCGGGAATATTCGGGCGCGCGCGAAGCCTGCCCTCGGGGGACGGGCGATGCAGCGATCCGGGATGCATCGGCCGTCCCATGTGCCGCGAACTTATGAGGCAGCACACTGGCAAATAGCGGTCAGTGGATCCCGGCTTTCGCCGGGACACGCAGGGTGCTGACCTTTTTCAGCGCCCCTGCTAACTGCTTTCGGTCTTCCCCAGAATCCGGTCGACGAAGTCGATGAACTGGCGGACGTACTGCCGCTTCTCGAGGTAGCTCCCCGGGAAGAAGCTGCGCTTGACCCCGTAGATGAGGGAGTCGCGGACCTCGCGGGCATTGAGGTCGAAGGCTTCCACGGCGCGCCCGATTTCGCGGGACACCGTGGTGTTCGAGACGAGTCGGTTGTCGGTACAAAACGTGGTGGAGAGCTTCCGCTTCCTCATCTCGGCGAAGGGGTGCTTTGAGAGGTCGTCCGCGAGTTCCGGCACGGTCTGCTGGTTCGAGGTCAGACACACCTCGAGGGTGATCCGTTTGTCGGCAACGAACTGAACCAGGGACTCGACATACGCCTTCCGGTTCGCGATCGGGCTCTGGATCTTCTCCTCGCTGAAGAGCCACGTGCCGTGGCCGATGCGGTCCGCGTGGAGATCCCCGATGGCCTGGAAGATCGACTCGGGGCCGTAGTCCTCGCCCGCGTGCACGGTCTTGCCGAGAAACGACTCGTGGGCGATCTGATAGGCGTGCTTGTGGTCGCCGGCAGGGTAGCCCTTTTCCTGGCCCGCGAGGTCGATGCCGACCACGAGGCAACCCTCGTCGCGCAGGCGCGCGGCCGCGCGCGCCACTTCCACACTCGCCGTCGAATAGAGCTCGAAGCGGTCGGCTTCGGGCATGGCCTCGAAGAGCCTCCCGAATCCTTCCGACCACGTGCCCTCGAAGTAGCGCATCGCGCACAGGATCATCCCCGCCACGAACCTCGGCTCCGTGCCGTTCTGGATCTCCGGCCGCACGTTGAACTCCCGCGCGGCGCGCCGCAGGCCCCGGTCCACCGCGTTCACCACCTCCGACATCGACAGGCCCGACCGCACGGAAAGCTGGGGCGCGAAGCGGACCTCGACGTAGCGGACGCCTTCGGCCTGATTGTCGAGGCAGAACTCGTAGGCGATGCGCTCGATCGCCTCCGCGTCGCTCATCACCGCGGTGGTGTACAAGAAGCCCTCGAGATACTCGGGCAGGTTCTTGTACGTGTCCTTGAAGACCAGCTCGCGCAGGCCTTCCACGGTGTAGGAGGGCAGCTTCACCTGCCGTTCCTTCGCCAGCTCGATCAGGGTCGGGATGCGCAGCGACCCGTCGAGGTGGACGTGGAGGTCGGTTTTCGGGAGCCTTCGGATGACGTCTTCTGTCAGTTCGGTCATGTGTCCTTCTTATGCGCGTGCGCGGGCCCAATTGCCAGCGCGGGTGCGTTCTCTTGGGTCGGCCAAAAGTATAGTGAAAGCCTTCATGAACCGCCGCCCTGGTCTCGTGCTGCTGGCGTTCGCGCTGGTCGCGGCCGATCTGCTCCGACCTTCTCTCGAGCCGGGAGTGCCCCTTTTCCAGGCCACCCTCACGGCGGTGGCGGTGGCGGTCGTCTGGAGCGTCTTCCTGAGCCATCGACGAAAGGGAGGCGAACGTTTTGCGCTCCTCGTCCTCGTCCTGCTCGCCGCCTTCTTGTACCTCCGGCACCCGCGATCGCTCGATGCCGATGGGATCCACTACTTCACGTTCGCTCGTTCCCTTATCGGCGACCGGGATCTGGATCTTGCCAACGACTACGCGCTGCTCGGCCAGGAGATGAGTGCCCGAAATGTCCTGCCCATCGGCGCCCCGCTGGTGTGGAGCGTGCTGCTCGTCCCCCTGTATCTGATCCAGTCGTTTCTGGGCCTGGGATTCGGATTCGCGGTGACGGGCGCCGAGCCCATGTTCATCGCGGCCGCCTGCCTGACTTCGATCGCTCTTGGTTGCGCGGGCCTTTTCCTTCTCTTCCGCGAGCTTCGCATCTTCATCGGTCCCCTCGCGTCATTGCTGGCCGTGCTCCTCGTCTGGTTCGGCACGCCCCTGCGCTTCTACATGCGCGTGCTCCCAAGCTTCGCCCACGCCATCGAGTTCTTCGCGGGGGTGCTGGTGGTCGTGTGCGCGAAGCGGCTTCACGAAAGCGGTTCGTCGGCGCGCGCTTTCAAGGCGGGCCTCGCCTGTGGCCTGATCTATCTGGTGCGTTCGCAGGACGGCCTTCTTCTTCTCGTGCCCGCGGTCTTCATCTTCGACGCCTGGCTCGGCCACCGGAACCTCGGACGCATGATGGGGGAGGGTACCGCGACACTCGCGGGCTTCCTCAGCCTCGCCTGGATCCAGAGTGCGGTCTGGTGGTCGATGTTCGGGACGCCCTTCCTCGTCCCTCACAAGGTCCTTCATGGGGATGCCTTCGTCGCGACGGAGGCGCCGAAGCTCCTTGAGATGCTGTTCTCGGAGCGGGGCGGGCTCTTCGCGACGTATCCCGTGACCCTCCTCGCCGTCCTCGGTCTGCCTTTTGCACTGGGGAAGAGCCGGCCGTGGGTGATCGCGGCCTTTCTGGTCCTCATTCTCCAGTGGCGCCTGAACGCATCCATCTTCGATTGGTACCAGGTCCGCCGGTTCACGGGAACGATTCCCCTCATCGCGCTGGGTCTCGCCGTGATCACCCCGGCCCTCGCCCGAGCCGGTGTGCTCGCAGGCACCCTGCTGGTCCTCGTGGTCCATCAGTACGATGTGGCGGTCGACTCCCTTCGACCCCTGCCCGGGACCCCCGTGCCCATCCAGGCCGCCATGCAGGTCACCGCTGACTCAGTCGCCGGTCCCGTCTACGATGGCCTCGAAGTGGTCTCGCCGAGCGTTGCCGTCGCCTTTCTGGAGGGATACACGGGCTCGACTCTCCTGGGTCAGGGGCGATCCGACCTGGACCTTGGAACGGAGGATTGGTGGGTCCGTCTGCCGAGGCCTGCTCGACGCTTTTCCGAGGTTGAATCCGAGGACGGGTCCCTGGCGCGCTTCATCGACGGGCGGGAGGGACACTTGTGGCTCCCTCTCCGCGGCCGTGGCGAACTGCGCCTCTCTCTCGAAATCCGGGCCATGGAGACCGAAAGGCCTCAGAAGCTGGAGGTGCTCGTGAACGGCACCTCCCTCGGCCAGCAGGAGATAACGCCAGTCTGGCAGACCGTGCGTTTCGTACTTCCCGCCGCGGCCTGGAAAGTGGGAACGAACGAAGTTGTTCTCAAATTTGAACAGACCGCTCACTTCTTCCGGGTCAGGGGCTACGGGGTCCGGGCCTTTCGTGCGGCGGCCGTCCGAAAGATCACTCTCCACCGCGGCGAGTGAAATCTCGAGGCAATTCGAGGGTCCTCCGGAACCTCGAGAGGACCATTGGCGTCTTTACCGGTAGACGCCGTTCCCATAGAGGAGATCCGCCATGCGCCTTGCTTCCATAGCTCTTGTTTCCCTGGTTTTCGCCGGGTCCGTCGCCTCGGCCGAGGTAACCCGCACGCTGCGGGCGGAACTCACGGATCCGAGTCGCCCGTTTCGAGTCGAGAATCTGGTCGGGAGGATGATCGTCCGACAGGGTTCGGGGGCAAAGGTCGTGGTCACCGCGACCGTTCATGGCGCCGATCAGAAGACGGCCGACCTTCTCAGACTCCAGGAGGTTCGCGACGCCAAGACCGGTCTGCCCACCCTTCGGATGATCTATCCCCTGGGTGACCACACGACCTATCGGTATGGCCGGGAAAATGGCGGCAGCGGAGGAGGCTTTTTCGACCGGATGTTCTCCGGCATGAGCAGCAACAATGTCACCTATGACGGCGTCCGTGTCTCGGTCAGCGGCAGCCGGGGCCTCGAGGTCTACGCCGATCTGGTGGTCGAGATCCCCCGGGGCGTCACGGGAACGTTCCGGAACGTCGTCGGAGCCATCGAGGGCTCGGGGGTCGAGGGAACCTTGAAGTTTGACTCCGGCTCCGGGGGCATAGCCCTCAGTGATTTCAAAGGGGAAATCGTGGCGGACACGGGCTCAGGCGACGTCAACGCCACTTCCGGCCGCGGGAGCTTCAAATGCGACACCGGCAGCGGCGACTGCATGCTCAACTCGTTCACGGGCGAGCGGATCGACCTCGACACCGGCTCGGGCGACATCAACGTCGCAGGATCGAGCGCGCGTTTCGTGAGCGCGGACACGGGTTCGGGCAGCATCCACCTCGAAGTCGACGACACCGAGGAAGTCGACACCGACACCGGCAGCGGCGATGTTTCTCTCGAACTCGGCGGCGCGAAGCTCGCCCGGGTCAGCGCCGACACAGGCAGCGGCGACGTCTCCTTGAGGCTGCCGCGCAACCTCGGGTTCGAAATGAAGACGGATGTCGGCAGCGGCGAGGTCACGAGCGACTTCGACGATGCCACCGCGATCACGCAGCGCCGCAAGGTCAAGGGGTATCGACGCGGTGATCTTCAGGTGAAGATCGACGTCGACGCCGGCAGCGGCGACGTCTCGGTGGGCCCCGGCCGCTTCTAGCAGCCCGTGGTGAAAGTCCCTCCGCGCCGAAAGCGGATCTTTTCCGCAGAGCTCCGCGTTGCCAAACCTTGAAATACTCCCGGTATTCCTGCGGTCTGACGCCTTGATCTGACGAAAAATCTCTCGCTTTCGCTCGCGGTCGACTTTCACCACGGACTGCTAGCGCGAACTCCCGTCACCGACCGCGAAACTAATCCGTCGAATCGTCCGGTGCCCGGACTGACAATCCATGTGTCGGGGTTCGATTCCAATCGGCCTCGCCAGGTCTCCGAGGACGATCAGGCAGGCGTTTGGCGGGACGAAAAGCGGATGCTGTTCTTTCCGCCCTGCTTCGCGTCGTACATGAGCTGATCGGCCTCGCGGCACAGATCGGGGATCGATCCCTCGCCCGGACTGAACGTCAGAGCCCCCACGCTCAGGGTGACCCGCCAATTCCTGGCCGTGAGGGCCGACTGCACGGCGTCCCGGAGGCGTCCGACCGCCGGGTGCGCGGCCGCTTCATCTACGCCCGGCATCAGGACCGCGAACTCGTCCCCGCCGAGCCGGCCGATGATGTCAGCCTTTCGTGCGATCTTGCTTAGCGCGGTCGCGAGGTCTCTGAGCAGATCGTCGCCTGCCCCGTGGCCGAGGGTGTCGTTCACGGCCTTGAAGCCATCGAGGTCGAATACAAGCAGCGTGCTCGTCTCTTTATCGCGCTCGGAGCGCTGCATCAGGGTCTGGGCAAGCTCTTCGAAGCCGCGCCGATTCAGAAGGGCGGTCAGCGGATCGCGGCGCGCCAGCTCACCCTGCGCGAGGGTACGACGGAGCGAGTGCACGATGATCAAAGCACAGGCAGCCGCAAGCGCGGCGAGGAGCACGTTCGCCCGCCGCCAGCGGGTCTGCCAGTTGGAGATCTGCGCGCGCTGCAAACGCACGAATCGGTCGAGGTCGCGCTCGAGATCTCGCCCCGCGCGAAGCGCCGTCCGGTAGAGCTCCTGCTGACTTGCGATCTCCTGCGCGTAGTCGCCCTGGGGAGCGCCCCGCGTGATCAGGCGTTCGGGCAGTTGCGCCCACCGCGAGACCGCGGTCTCGAATGCGGTGACCGCCGGGCGGAACCCGTAGCGATCGACGGCATCGAGGCCGCGCAGGCTGAGGAGCGCGCCCTTCCGCCGCTCGCGGGCTTCGCGATACTCCGCGAGGAGCGATTCATCCCCGGTTAGGGCGAATCCCCGCACCGCCGAGATCTCAAGGGCCAGCGAAGAGATCGCGCTGCTCAACGCGTCGTCCGCATCGCCGGCCTCGAGGGTCCGCGCACGCAGTTCGGACATGGCGCGGTCGAACAAAAGCGGCGTCCCTGCGAGCCCGAGAAGCGCCAGCAGGGTGAAGGCACCGGCGAATCGCGCCTGGCGAGAGAACTTAAGCATGTCCCCTCGGAGCATAGTCCCAGGCCGCGAGCGTCTCCTGCCGCGTCCCTGCCTTTCCGGAGGTGGGAAGTGGCGCTCGCTTCACAGGCCCGCGGGCCCCGGAGGCGCGGTCGATCCCCTTCAATGCCTCCCATTGGCAGAACCTATTTGATGGATCGCTGCGAAGGCTCTTACACTCCACCTCCCCGATTTTCAGCTCACTCTCAAAGGAGAGAAACCTTGTCAACCGAACCGAAATGCCCGTTCAACCACTCTGTAAGCGGCGGCACCTCCAACCGCGATTGGTGGCCGAACCAGTTGGAGATCGATGTGCTGCGCCAGCACTCCAACCGCACGACTCCCCTGGGCGAAACGTTCAACTACGCCGAAGAATTCAAGAAGCTCGACTATCAGGCTCTGAAGAAGGACCTCGTCGCTTTGATGACGGACTCCCAGGACTGGTGGCCCGCCGACTTCGGTCACTACGGTCCGCAGTTCGTTCGCATGGCCTGGCATAGCGCCGGCACCTACCGCACCTTCGATGGTCGCGGCGGCGGCGGCCGCGGGCAGCAGCGTTTCTCGCCGTTAAACGCCTGGCCCGACAACGTCAACATCGACAAGTCGCGCCGTCTGCTCTGGCCGATCAAGCAGAAGTACGGCCAGCAGATTTCCTGGGCCGACCTCATGATCCTCACCGGCAACGTGGCGCTCGAATCGATGGGCTTCAGGACCTTCGGCTTCGGCGGCGGCCGTCCGGATACGTGGGAGGCGGACCAGGACGTCTACTGGGGCGCCGAGAAGGAATGGCTCAAGGACGCTCGCCACACCGGCGAACGCGACTTGGAGAAGCCCCTCGGCGCGGTTCAGATGGGCCTCATCTATGTGAACCCCGAAGGCCCGGGCGGCAACGGCGACCCTCTTTCCGCGGCACGGGACATTCGCGAGACGTTCGCGCGCATGGCCATGAACGACGAAGAAACCGTGGCGCTCATCGCGGGTGGTCATACTTTCGGCAAGACCCATGGTGCGGCACCCGAGTCGCACAAGGGAAAGGATCCGGGGGGTGCGGCGATTGAAGAGCAGGGACTCGGCTGGACGAGCAGCCACGCGTCCGGCTTCGCTGGCGACGCGATCTCCTCGGGTCTTGAAGTGACCTGGACCACGACGCCGGCCCAGTGGGGCAACAACTTCTTCGAGAACCTCTTCAAGTTCGAGTGGGTGAAGACGAAGAGCCCCGCGGGTGCCACGCAATGGGAAGCGAAAGACGCCGAGGCGATCATCCCGGACGCGCACGGAGGGCCGAACAAGAAGCCGACGATGTTGACCACCGACCTCTCGCTGCGCTTCGATCCCGCGTACGAGAAGATCTCGCGGAGGTTCCTCGAAAATCCGCAGGCTTTCGCTGAGGCGTTCGCGCGCGCGTGGTTCAAGCTGACCCACCGCGACATGGGTCCGATCTCGCGTTATCTCGGCCCCGAGGTTCCGAAGGAAGAGTTGATCTGGCAGGATCCCGTTCCGAAGGCGAGCAGTCCGGCCGTTGACGACAAGGAAATCGCGGCACTCAAGGCGAAGGTTCTTGCCTCAGGTCTCTCCGTGTCGCAGTTGGTCTCGACGGCTTGGGCCTCGGCTTCAAGCTACCGTGGCTCCGACCGTCGTGGCGGCGCGAATGGTGCGCGTCTCCGTCTCGCTCCACAGAAGGATTGGGAGGTCAACCAGCCGGCCGAACTTGCCAAGGTTCTGAAGACGCTCGAAGGCATCCAGGCCGAATTCAAGAAAGTGTCGCTGGCCGATCTGATCGTTCTCGCGGGCGACGCCGCGATCGAGAAGGCCGCGAAGGAGGCGGGTCACGACGTTACGGTTCCGTTCAAGGGCGGACGCACCGACGCGACTCAGGAGCAGACCGACGTTGCGAGTTTCGGAGCGCTCGAACCGACGGCTGACGGTTTCCGCAACTTCCTCAAAGGGCGTCACAAGACGTCCGATGAGACGCTGCTCGTCGACAAGGCGCAGTTGTTGACGCTCACGCCGTCGGAGATGACGGTTCTCGTGGGCGGGCTCCGGGTTCTCGGGGCCAACACTGGGGGATCGAAGCACGGCGTGTTCACGGCGAAGCCTGGAACACTCACCAACGACTTCTTCGTGAACCTGCTCGACATGAGTGCGAAGTGGAAGGCGAATGGGGACGCGTTTGACGGCCTGGATCGAAAGACCGGCATCTTGAAGTGGACGGGCACGCGCGTCGATCTCGTCTTCGGCTCCAACGCCGAACTCCGCGCCCTCGCCGAGGTCTACGGAAGCTCGGATGGACGGAAGAAGTTCGTCTCCGACTTCGTTTCGGCCTGGAGCAAGGTGATGAACCTCGACCGCTACGACGTGGCAGGAAGTTAGCGCCGAGCGGGCGCTCCTCCCGGCCCGCTCTTCCGACCGAAGGCCCCTACCGTGCCGCCTCAGGCGCGGCCTGGGGCCTTCTTTTTTGGCTAACGATCCTTGGGTTCAAGAGCGCCGCCAGCCGGTGCGCTCGAACCAGCGGGCGATGTCTTCCTTGGGAATCCGATGCCTGGTGGGGCGGCCGTGCGGGCAGTAGTCCTGGAACTCGGTTGAGAGAAGCCCCGTGACTATCTCGTGCATCGTCGGGGCGCTGATCTTCTGGCCGGCCCGAACCGCGGAATGGCACGCGAGGCTCGCCGCCAGTCGATGAGCGCGGCCCTCGACCGCCCAGTGGGTGTCCGAGCTGTCTTCGAGTTGGCGGAGGATCTTCGTCACCGCCTCGGCGGGGTCGCGGCCCGAGAGCAGATGCGGTATGGATCGCACGAGGAGCGAGCCCGCGCCGAAGGCCTCGATTTCGAAACCGAGGTCGTAGAGTTCGAGCGACGTCTCCTCGGCGAGCAACGCGAGGGCGGGCGAAACCTTGACCACCGCCGGTTCAAGCAGAGCCTGACTCTGGGCGCGCTCGCCCCTCTTGCGCTCCTCGATCTTTTCGAATCGGGCGCGTTCATGGCAGGTGTGCTGGTCGAAGAGCCACAGATCACCTTCGAGTGCGGCCACGATGTAGGTGTCCCGGAACTGCCCAAGGACCATCGGCTGGGACAGGGCTCGATCGCCGAACCGGGATCCGCCTTCGGCCAGAGGCGACGCATCCCACAAACCTGGCCCCGGCGCCTCGGACCCCGCGACGCCTGCGGTTCCGGAGTCGCGCTCGGTTGATTCGCCGGCGGAGGGCTCGCCTGCGGAAAACCGGGAAGCCCAGGGTCGAACCGAGGCCGCTCTCTCGCCCGAGAGAGCGCGACGCACCGCGCGAACCACGGCCTGGAACACTCGCGACGGCTCGCGAAAGCGAACCTCGGTTTTCGCGGGATGGACGTTCACATCCACCATGTCGAGGCCGAGATCGACGAAGAGAACCGCCGCGGGCTTCGGATCGAAATGGCCGAGGGCGCGGTAGGCCTCGGACAGCGCCTTCGACAGGCCGCGGTCCTTCACCGGACGCCCATTCACGTAGACGCGGATATCCGGCCGGGCGCCGCCTTTCGAAGGATCGCGCGAGGCAAAGCCCGAGACAGATATCCCCTGCTCCTCGAAGTCTACGGCGGCGAGGCCCGAAGCCACGTCGCGGCCGAGCACCGCGGCCACTCGTTCTTCCGTCGACGTGGCGGGCGGCAGCGTCACCACGTCGCGGCCATCGGCGCGCACTGTGAAGCCCACGGTCGAGCGGGCCATGGCGAGAAGCGAGACGATCTCAACCGCGTGACGAAGCTCCGTGGATTCGGCGCGCAGGAACTTGCGCCGCGCCGGTATCTCCGCGAAGAGATTCCTGACCTCGACGGTGGTGCCCACGGGATGCGCCGCGGGTTTCACCGGCTGGGCCCGCGAGAAGGAGACCGACACCGAGGCCCCCTCGGATGCCTCGCGGGTGCGGCTGGTGATGGTCAGGTCGGCCACGCTGCCAATCGACGGCAGAGCTTCACCACGGAAACCGCTCGACGCGATGTGCTCGAGGTCGGACGCGTTGCGCAGCTTCGAGGTCGCGTGCCGTTCGATGGCGAGGCCGAGGTCGGAGGCGGGGATGCCCTGGCCGTCGTCCCTCACCCGGATCAGGCGCTTGCCGCCCTGCTCGATGTCGATGACGATCCGTGACGCCTCGGCATCGAGGGCGTTCTCGATGAGTTCCTTCACCACCGAGGCGGGCCGTTCCACCACCTCGCCGGCGGCGATCTGGTTGACGACGTCGTCCGGGAGACGCTGAATCCGTTGCACGAGGCTTAAATCCAGCCGCGGCGCTTGAAGTAGTAGAGCAGGCCGCCCGACGCCGCCACCATGAGACCGATGGGCAGCACCGGCCCCCAGGTGAGTCTCAGTTCGGGCATGTGCTCGAAGTTCATGCCCCAGTAACCGGTGATGACGGTCATGGGGGCGAGAAGCGCGCTGATGACGGTGAGACGCTTCATCGTCTCGTTGAGCTGGTTGCTGACCCCGGTGAGGTACGCGTCGAGCGTGCTCTGCGCCTGATCCTGATGGGCGTACGAGGCTTCCACGATCCGGTAGAGGTTGTCGTGGATGTCTCGGAAGTACACCGACGCCTTGGGCGAAATGACCTTCACCTCGCTGCGGGCGAGCCGGTGGATGATTTCGCGCTGGGGCATGCAGAAGCGCCGCAGGTTCGAGATGTCGCGCTTGAGCGCGAAGATCTTGTCGAGGGTCTCCTTCTCGGGCTTCTTGAAGACTTCTTCCTGAAGCACGTCGATGCGCGCATCGATGGCGTCGATGACCGGGAAATAGTGCTCGAAGAGGCTGTCGAGAATCTGGTGGAGCAGGAAGTCGACGCCTTTGTGCATCGACGTCATCCAGTTTTTGCCGCACTGCTCCTGGGCCAGCCGGATCGACCGCATCAGTCCTTCGTGATGCGTGATCAGGTAGTTCGGCCCGAGGAAGATGTCGAGCTCGCGGGTGAAGAACGAATCCTTGGGCGACTCGAACGGAATGCCGTGTACGACAAGAAAGGCGTAGTCGCCATAGTCGTCGATCTTCGGGTGCTGGATGTCGGCGATCGTGTCCTCGATCGCGAGAGGATGGAAATGAAAGACCTCCTCGAGGATCTTCACCTCGTCGGCGGTCGGGTCCTCGAGATCGATCCAGTGCTGGGCGTTCGGGAAGTCGGCGAGGTCCTTGGCCGAGAATCCGGGCCGGCGTTCGATCTTTCCCTCGACGCACCGGAAGTACGTCAGCATGGGCGGGCCCCCGATCGCTCACCCCTACCCCGGCGCCCGGCCCGCTCCGGCGAGAGGTCGAGCTGCCATCCCGCGATGTCGGGAAGGAACGGGGCGCCGGGGGGCGGGAGGGCCATCGTTCTAGTCCGCGTTCGGCTTCTCGAGCTGAGCCTGGGCCGCGGCCAGGCGGGCGATCGGGATGCGGTAGGGCGAGGCCGAGACATAGTTGAGGCCGACATTGTGGAAGAAGCGGATCGACGCAGGGTCGCCGCCGTGTTCGCCGCAGATGCCGATCTTCAGGTCGGGCTTGGTGGCCCGGCCCTTCTTCACGCCCATGTCGACGAGCTGGCCGACCCCGGAAACATCGATGGAGACGAACGGGTCTTTGTCGAGGATCCCCATGTCGACATAGGGGCCGAGGAACTTGCCCGCGTCGTCGCGGGAAAGGCCAAAGCCCATCTGGGTGAGGTCGTTGGTGCCGAACGAGAAGAACTCGGCCTCCTTCGCGATTTCGTCGGCGGTGACGGCCGCGCGCGGCACTTCGATCATCGTGCCAATCAGGTACTCGACGCCGCCCGAGTCCTTGCCGAGCACACGATGCGCCTCTTCGAGGACGATCGCTTTCTGGCGGCGCAGTTCCTCGACGTGGCCGACGAGCGGAATCATGATCTCGGGACGAACCTTGATGCCCTTCTTCGCGACCTGAAGTGCCGCCTCGAAGATCGCCCGCGCCTGCATGCGCGTGATCTCGGGATACGTGATGCCGAGACGGCAGCCGCGATGACCGAGCATGGGGTTGAACTCGTGGAGCCCTTCGATCTCGTGCAGCATCTTCTCCGCCCGCGCCAGTTCGGCTTTGCTCCCCTTCTTCGCCGCCACCTGCACCATCAGGTCCTCGCGTTTGGGGAGGAACTCATGAAGCGGCGGATCGAGGGTGCGGATGGTGACGGGGTAGCCCTTCATCTCCTTGAAGAGACCGGCGAAGTCGCTCTTCTGCATCGGCATCAGCTTCTTGAGGGCGCCCTGGTACTGCTTGATCGCGGGGCCATACGCCTTTTGGGCGAGTGCGAGTTCCGCCTTCACGTTCTTCTTCTGGGCCGAGTTGGCATCCGCGAGCTTCTTCTCGAGAGCTCGCATCACCGCCATGCCCTTCTCGCCCTTCGACGCCGCAAGAATCATCGCGACCACGTGCGGGAGACGTTCGCTCGCGAAGAACATGTGCTCGGTACGGCACAGGCCAATGCCCTGCGCGCCAAAAGCGAACGCGGTCTTCGCGTCCTTCGGGATGTCGGCGTTGGCGCGGATGCCGAGACGTTTGACGTCGTCCGTCCACGAAAGCAGCTTCGCGAACTTCTGGTAGGTGGGCGACTTCGCCGCCTTGAGGGTGCCGTTTACGACCTGCAGCACTTCGGACGGCGAGGTGGCCAGGGCCTGAAGGATGACCTCGCCCGTGGAACCGTCAATGGAGATCACTTCCCCTTCGCGGACCACTCGACCTTCAATCGTCATCGTCTTGAGCCTGGCGTTGATCGACAGCGCCGAGCAGCCGACCACGGAGGGCTTGCCCATCTGGCGGCCCACCACCGCGGCGTGCGACGTCATGCCGCCGGTCGCGGTGAGGATGCCCTGCGCCACATGCATGCCGTGGATGTCGTCGGGCACCGTTTCCATGCGGACGAGAACCACGCGTTTGCCCTTATGAGCCCACGCCACGGCATCGTCGGCGGTAAAGACCACCGCACCGGTCGCGGCACCCGGCGAGGCCGGCAGGCCCTTGGCCGCCACCTTCGCCTTCGCCCGCTCCTTCGGCTCGAAGATCGGATGAAGAAGCTGGTCGAGCGACTGAGGTTCGACCTTCAGAAGCGCCTCCTGCTTGGTCAAAATCCCCTCTTCGACCAGGTCGACCGCGATGACGACCGAGGCGAGCCCGGTGCGCTTGCCGTTCCTCGTCTGCAGCATGAAGAGCTTGTTCTCTTCGATCGTAAACTCGAAGTCCTGGATGTCCTTGTAATGACGCTCCAGCCGCGTGGTGATCTCACGAAGCTGCTTGTATGCCGCGGGCATGAGCTGCTGGAGGTCGGCGATGGGGTGCGGCGTGCGGATGCCCGCCACCACGTCTTCGCCCTGGGCGTTCTGGAGGAACTCGCCGTAGAACTCGCGCGCTCCCGTCGAGGGATTCCGCGTGAAACCGACGCCGGTAGCCGAGCTGTCGCCTTTGTTGCCGAACACCATGCACTGGATGTTGACCGCGGTGCCGAGATCGTGAGGAATGTCGTTGAGCTTCCGGTACGTGACCGCCCGGGGATTGCCCCAGCTCCGGAACACGGCGTCGCGCGCGCCCGAGAGCTGTTCCTTCGGGTCCTGCGGAAACGGCTTGCCCGTCTGCTTGAGGACGACCGACTTGTACTTCTCGATGACCGCGTCGAGGTGCTCTTCCTTGAGGTCGACGTCGGCCTGGACCCTGGCGGTCTTCTTCACCGCGTGCAGTTCGTGCTCGAACAGATCCTTGTTGATGTTCAGGACCACGTTCGAATACATCTGGATGAAACGCCGGTAGGAGTCCTTGGCGAAGCGGCCGTTGCCGGTCTTCGTCTTGAGACCGACCACCGACTTGTCGTTGAGGCCGAGGTTCAGGATCGTGTCCATCATCCCGGGCATCGAGAACTTTGAGCCCGAGCGCACGGAGACCAGAAGGGGATCCGTCGCCTGTCCAAGCGACTTACCCATGAGGGTTTCGAGTTTGGCGAGCGCCTCCGCGATCTCGTCCTCGATCGCGGGAGTGAGCGACCCCTTCTTCTCCTCGAACACCGCGCAGGCCTTGGTCGAAATGGTGAAGCCCGGGGGCACGGGAAGACCGGCGTTGGTCATCTCCGCGAGCCCGGCGCCCTTGCCGCCGAGCGCGTCCTTCATGTCTCTGTGGCCTTCGGCCTTACCGCCGCCAAAAAAGTAGACGAACTTGGGCACTGTCTTTATCTCCTAGGAAGAAGCGGCGTTCTCGCCCGTGGGCGAAGCCAGCTTGGAAAGGTCGGCGACCTCGTACACGAGGTTCAGAAGTCTCGAAAGAAGGGCGAGGCGGTTGGCCTTGAGCTTCGGGTCATCGGCCATGACCATGACGCCCTTGAAGAAGGCGTCCACTTCGCCGCGGAGCGCCGCGACCGCGCGAAGGCGCGCGGCCGGGTCGGACGCGGGGGTGCCCTCTGCCTTCAGGATCGCGGCGTGGAGCAGGCCTTCCGCCCCCTCAACAAACGCTGCCTGATCCACCTCGCCCGGAGGCGTCTCCCCCACGATGTTCTTGGCCCGCTTGAAGGACTCCGCGAGGGCGGCGAAAACATCCCGCCGCTCGGAGCGGACGGCGGAGAGGGCGCCGAGGCGTTTCGCGACCGAACGGACGTCGTCGAGCGGATCAACACGGGCGCTCAGCACCGCTTCGATCTCGTCGGCGGCGCCTTCTTCGCGCGCCATCAGCACGCCGCGGAGACGCTCGACCAAGAAGGCCCGCATCGCGACCCGAAGGTCGTTCGTCGACTTCGAGAGAGCGGGCCCATAGAGCCGATGGACGTCGTTGATCACCTCGTCGAAGGCGGGCGAGCGACCGGTCCAGAAATCGAGAAGGATCCGGACGACCCCCTGCCCCGCACGCCGCAATCCGAAGGGATCACTGCTGCCCGAGGGCGTCATACCGATACCGAGGTAGCCCGCGAGTGTGTCGATCTTGTCGACCAGAGCCACCACCGCGAATGCCTCGAGCGCCGCACCGTTGATGCGGCCGGCCGGTGCCGTCTCCCGCTCTACCGCGACCGGGTGATAGTGCCAGCGGATGGCGGAAGCTACTTCGGCCGTCTCCGTAGCTCCTGCGTACAGGCCGCCCATCACGCCCTGAAGCTCCGGAAACTCGCGGACCATGAGCGTCACGAGATCGGCCTTCGCGAAGCGAGCCGCGCGCCCGACCGCGGTGGTGAGGTCCGCCGACAAACCCACATGTCCGGCGAGGTTCGTGGCGAGGAGGGAGATTCGATCGGCTTTGTCCTTGTAGCTCCCAAGGCCCTTGTGGAACGTGACCGCAGCCAGGTCGTCGACCCGGCTTTCGATCGTGCGCTTCCGGTCTTCGTTGTAGAAGAAACGCGCGTCCTTTAGGCGTGCGACGACGACGCGCTCCTGACCCTGGGCCACATTCGGCACGGCGGTGTCGTCCCCGCCGGAGATTGCCGCGAAACGGGGCGATCCGTCGGCCGCCCGGGGCAGAGTGACCGCCTTCTGGTGGTGAGCAAGAACCGTTTCGAGCACCTCGTCGGGCAGATCGGCGAATTCCTTCGGGATCGATCCGATGACGACGGTCGGATACTCGACGAGATCGGCCCACTCGGCGATCAGTTCCGCGGTCTTGCCCGAGTTCTTGCCCCCCGCCTTCTCGAGCTGAGCCACGATTCGCGCATTGCGTTCCCCGGCATCGAGGATGACGAAGCGCGAAGCGAGGCCGGCTTCGAGTTCGGCGAACGATCGCACGTCAAAGCCGCGATCCCCTGAGCCACGCGGGTAGAAACGATTCCCCATCGACCGTCGTCCACTGGTCACCCGCGCAGATCCCCTGGCTCCCGCGACGGCATCGAAGATGGTGAGCGGCACGACTTCGCCGGCGAGAAGCGCCACGATCCACTGAATCGGCCGGCCGAACTCGAAGGCCCCCCGCCCATCGTCGAGCCAGGCATCCCAGTTCATCCGCTTCGGGAAGTTGAAGCCACGCAGGATCGCGGGCAGAAGCCCCGCGAGAACCTCGCCCGTCGGCCGGCCGGCGATGGCTTTGGTGGCGCTCACATACAGATCCGCAGAACCCTCGACCTTAGGCGCGAGTTTCAGCGCATCGAGCGCCACGCCCTGCTTCTTCGCAAATCCCTCAGCCGCCTTCGACCAGCTCCCCGCCGCATCCTTCGCGATCTTGGCGGCCGGTCCCCACTCGACGACGGTGCGGTCGTCCTGCCGGGTTTTCACGTCCGCGACCAGAACCAGACGTCGCGACGTCCAGAAGACGCGGACATCCGCGGGGGCGATCTGCTCGCCCGACGCCGCCGCCGTGAACTTCGCCCCCAGCTGATCGGCAAGGCCAGCCAGCCACGGAGCCGGCATCTCCTCGAAGCCGATCTCGAAAAGAAACTCAGCCACGGTGCCCCCGGGGAGCGTGGAGGCGCGCGAGGCGGCCGAACGGGCGCGCGTCGGTTCTGGACTGGGTCCCGGCTTTGCCCTCGGACGGAGTTGGCACTTGCTGGCCGCCAACCGACGGCCGGCGGCGCGCCGGGATGACGGCTTCGCGGGAGCGAAGATTCATGGCGCCAAGAGAGCGAGGCCGGGCGATGAGGAGGGTTGCACGCGCAGGGGCGTAGAGGCGAGTCACAAAATTCCGTTGGTACCTTCGCCGACCCGAGGCGGGTAAGGAACAGACGATTCCATCGTTGGGCGACCTCAGTGTGACGTACCCGCCGCCCCCGGCGCGGCAAGCCCTCCTCGTCGCCCGGCCTCGCGGATTCCAAGTACCAGGCCTCGGTTCCCAATCCAAGCGCGCTCTGATTGAGCGCTTCACTTCTGCGCTCCCGCGTCTTTCGGCGGAGCAGGCCAGCGGTCTTCAACATGGGCCGCGGCCACGGCGCAGGCGAGTTTGCGGATCTGCAACAGCATCGAGGCGCGCTGGGTCACCGAGATCCCGCCGCGGGCATCGAGCACATTGAAAGCGTGGGACGCGCGCAGCACCCAGTCGTACGCGGCAAGGGCCACCCGCGGCCCCGCGGTTTCGAGCAGCCGCTTTGCCTCGCCAAGGGCCCCCTCGAAGAGACTCATGTGCAGATCGACATCCGCCAGTTCGAAGCTGTACCGCGACAGCTCGAACTCTTCCTCGTGCCGGACCGCCCGATACGGCACTCCCGCCGTCCACTCGACGTCGTACACATCCGCTTTGTCCTGCAGATACATGGCGATCCGCTCGAGGCCGTAGGTGATCTCCGCGGAAATCGGCGAAAGATTGATCCCGCCCGCCTGCTGGAAGTACGTGAACTGCGTGATCTCCTGACCATCGAGAAGAACCTGCCACCCGATCCCCCACGCGCCGAGGGCGGGAGACTCCCAGTTGTCTTCCTCGAAGCGCACATCGTGATCGGCCGGCTCGATGCCGAGAGCCCGCAGAGAATCCAGATAAAGATCCTGGACGTTCGCCGGCGACGGCTTCAGGATCACCTGGTACTGGTGATGCTTGTAGAGCCGGTTCGGGTTGTCGCCATAGCGGCCGTCGGTCGGCCGCCGCGAGGGCTGCACGTAGGCGACCTTCCAGGGCGCAGGCCCGAGGACGCGGAGGAAGGTCTCGGGGTGCATGGTCCCGGCACCCACCTCGGTATCGACGCCCAGCTGGATGAGGCAGCCCTGCCTCTCCCAGAAGGCGTTGAGCGTGGAAACGATCCCGGAGAGGCTCAGGCCCATGACCGGAGGACGCTTTCAATGACGCGAGAGGAGTTGAGCGACCGGCCGAGATGCGCTTCGATCAGGGTCTTGTGGAACCTCGCAATCGGAGCCAGATCGATCCCCGCGGTCCGCTCATCGAAATTTGCGGGAGAGAGCCGCAGGGCGGAACGCAGGAGCGCCCGCGAATCGGCATCCAGAACCTCGGTGCGCTTCGACCCGCAGTTGGAACACACCACCCGCTCCGCGACCCGATCGAAACAAAGCCCCTCCGTCACCGCCTTCCGACAGTTCAAGCAGCGGACGAGCGATGGATAAAGGCCATGGAGCTTGAGGGTCCACGCCTCCGCGTAGCGCATCACCGCCGTGCCGTTCGACCCGCGCTGCCTCAAAGCGGTAACGCAGGACCGGCCGAGGCGGTAGCCGTCATCGTCCCGCGCCTCGGGGGCCAGGAAGGCTTCGAACAATTCGGCGCAGTATTCCAACGCGAGGAGGCTTTCGAGGTTGCTGTTTGGGGGTTCGGAGGAACGAAGAAGCTCGACCGCGCCGAGCCGGAACAACTCCGTCCCTTCACGACCGTACAACGTAGTGCGAACTTCGGAAAGGGGTTGGAGCGACGACTGGTAACGGTCGCCGGGGCCGCGCGCACCTTTCGCCACGGCCCTCACCTTGCCCTTGCTCCGGGTCAGGAGCACCGCGACAACGCTCATTTCCCCGAGCGGAAACGTGCGGAGGACCAGCGCGTCCGTGGTGAGAGGAGGCATTATGACGACGTCGGGAAACCTAACACGAATGGGGTGTGCGACATGAATGTGGGTAGGGTCAAGCGGCCCGACGCTCCCAGTACTGCTCCCAGCGACCGCTCACGGCGC